>OKSO01000691.1_pt1 | contig 12986 bp, 12 predicted proteins | sample 1606241 | NCBI WGS metagenome assembly OKSO01 (sample SAMEA3879540, study PRJEB24766) | human gut metagenome | biome: human-associated habitat; feature: feces | place: USA | collected 1985/1987
CCTCCCTCAGCCGCATCTGGTCAAGCCGAGAAAAACCACCTTGGGTATAGCCAGTAAAGGCAGCGGTTTCGCTGACTGGGCCACAGGAAGGATCTAGGTAAACGAAGGTGCTTTCGGGGAGATTTTCGAGTGCGGCGGCGTAGTCACCTTGCATGATGGCCACATCCGCGGAGTTGAGGTACTCAGAAACAGCCCTCAATCCCTCTTCGTTGACGATATTGGGGTTCTCGTAGGCACCGAACGAGGCGTTGAGTTGTCCGGCAGCGTTGACACGGCACACGCCATTGAAATAGGTCTTGTTGAGATAGACGACGCGACTTGTCCGCTTCATCAGAGATAGAAGGGAATAGACAAGCTTATCACGATCCTTTCCTCGGATTTCGTAGAAGTATTCAGGAGTGTTCTCGTGCCTTTTCAAGTCGGCAATGAGATTCTCAACGTCATCCCGGATAACTCGATAGACGTTTACGAGCTCGGCATTGCAATCGTTTATCGTTGCGCTTTTCGGCTGCAGTGTCAGGAGCGTCGCCGCCCCACCGATGAAAGGCTCGCAATAATGGTCGAAATCGGAAACCAGGGGAAGAAGTTCAGGTAGCAGTTGCCGTTTCCCTCCGATCCATTTCAGAATCGGCTTGATCTGATGGATGGCTGGCACTTCGTCGCCTTTCTCTCGATTATGCCATGTTCAGTCTACGCCTTAACATTGGAAAGAGACGTGCAATTACGCAGTTTTCCTTGTCCAGTAATCCATAAAAAGGTACGGCGCGTTCTTGTAATCGCGCCACTTGGTGTCGTAGGTGCCCTGCGCCACCTGCCTCATCGCGAGCTCGCGCAGCTTCGCCCATTACAGTCTGAAGTGGGCCACCGATAAATTTCGATGGCGAGCATTCGGCGCATTGCCTACGATACGGGCAAGCCCCGAGGGGCCGCCGATCGGGCGCCTCCGGATGGCCGTCTGCCCCTGCCCCGTAGAGGGCCCGGGGGGTGTTGCCACCGGGGGCGCTCGCCGCTCCGGACGACTGATAGGAAACTGCCGGGCGCAAGCGCCACGGCCAGGTAATGTGGGTGTCGCAGGGAGGGGTTCCGATCGGCCTACCGATTGGAGGATAACACCGTGGCACCACCTAGAATGCCGGAAGCCGTCATCGGGCTCGATGTCGGGAAATTGTCCCATTGGGCATGCGTCGCGACCCGGGACGGCGAGATACTGCTGAGCGCCCCCGTCGCGAACAGGGAGGGCGATCTGGACTCGCTGTTCGGCCGCTTCCCCGACGCGCTCGTGGTCGTCGACCAGTCGCGCAACATAGGCGCCCTCGCGCTCGCCCGCGCCAAGGCGGCCGGGATGTCGGCGGCGTACCTGCCGGGACTCGCGGCACACGGGGCCGCCAGGCTCTTCGCCGGCGACGCCAAGACCGACGAGCGGGACGCAATGGTCATCGCGAAGACGGCGCTGGGCATCCCCGACGCACTCCTGCCGGTCGGGGATCCGGGCCCGACGGTCGCGGCGGCGAGGGCGCTGGCCGCCCAGAGAAACTTCCTGACCAGCGAAAACACCAGGAGCAAGAACCGGCTGCGCAGCATCCTGCTGGAATCGTGCCCCGCCTTCGAGGCGTTGGTCGACCTGTCCGACGGTCCCCAGCTGAGGCTCATGGCATCCCTCGGCGGGGCCTGGTCGGTGGCCGACGCCGGGCCCCGCAGGGCGGCGGCGCTCACGCGCGGGGCGGCGCGCGGCAAGATCGAGGCCCTCGTCCGCTCGACGGCCTCCTCGACAAGGCCGGACGCGGCGGCCATCGCCGCCGAGGACCGGGCGGTGAGGCTGCTCGCGCGCAGGATCTCCGAGAACTCGGCGGAGATCGATGTGATCACGGCGGAGATATCCGCCCTCCTCGAGGGCGACGATACCTACCGATGCCTCCTGACGGTGCCGGGGATCGGCCCCAAAACCGCTTCCGAGCTCGCGATCTCCATAGATATCGAAGACTTCCCAAGCCACGACAGGCTCGCGTCGTACTGCGGCCTGGCGCCGCGCAACCGCCAGTCGGGGACCTCGATCTCCTCGGTGACGGCATCGCGCCAAGGCAACAAGAGGCTGAAGAACCTGCTCATATTCTCGTGCAACTGCCTTACCCGGACAGAGGGAAGATGGGGCGATTACTACGCTAGGTGCCGAGAGCGGGGCATGCCGCACGGCAAGGCGCTCAAGGCGCTGGCACGAAAGAGGCTGAAGGTCATCTACGCGATCATGCGGGACAGGGTGCCCTACGCCGCCTAGTCGAAGCGCTCCGAACAGATTGGAGCCCATCGGCCGAAAGGCCTGGCGTTAGCATGTCGCGATTCAATCTCGAAAACAGCATTGCCCAGTTGACAAAACTATAGGAACACCCCCCCCTGCGGGCGCGAAGCCGCGCGTCCACTTGAACCACGCTAGGTACGCGCCCAGGCGGCGCATGGAGACGCCCCTGAAGCGCTCCATGAAGCCCGCCAGGAGCGAGTGCGCATTGTTGATGCGGTTGATGACGCCCTCGTCGCGGTCTTTGCTGTCGCAGGCACCGTCCGTTGAACGAATATGACGATTTCAACCGACGCAATGCTTGCCCACACCATGACCCATGCCGAACCAACCGCAAGCGCGGCGAAAACAAATGCATCAGCGCCGCACAGCAGCGCGACAAAAAAACGGCACGATTCCAAAACAGATCATCGCAACGTATCGACACATGTCATGAAATGAAAAACGGCGTGGCCAAATACCGGCCATTCCACTCCCAATAAGGCCACCCAACCCTATGGCGGCTTCAATAAACCCAACGCAAGACGATGACATACCAAGATGTTACGTCAGCCCGTTCAACCTCATCAAACGCTAGACAACGCTGTACACACATAGCCGCAGGTAGACTGCATAATTCGCACCACCCCGCATGACTCCGCGCAATCCCGTCAACCGGCCGAATCGCGTCTTTTCCTGACTTTTGACTGGCGCCCAAAATCGCCGACACGACGGTATGCAACAGCGCAAACAGAAGGCTGTCCGTGTCAGGAACGGCTCAGGAAGCATGGATTAGATCTCATCGCTTTCCAGTTCTTCCACCGTATTCTGCTCAAGGCCGAACAAATCATTTTTCAGCCCCTCGTCGCCGTAGAAGACCTCGGCATCTTTGAATTTTTCATCGATGGCTTTCAATTTCGCATCGCGTTTGGAAATGAGTCCCTTGAATTGTTTGTACAACTCCCTATAAATGACGAGCTCCGCGGGATTCCTTGCGTCATCATCTGCGGGCGGTTCATCCATATCAAGTTCAGCGCCGTCTAAAATCAGGCTCACGATGGCAAGAACGTCGTTTTCGGAGATGTCGGAAATAGGGTGCGGGCTATCGTTCGCGGTAAGGCAGTAGGAGGCACCATGCTTTTCAAGCCTCAAGACTTTCATAATTGTTCAGCCTCCTCATAGTAGGCTTTACGCCGCTCATAAGATTCATAACCGGCCTCAAGAATATCCAGGACGGAAGCGTGCACACTGGGACCGTTGTCGCCGGAGTCCAGAGTCAAGGCTTTTTCTCGCAACCCACCAAACGCTATACCATAGCGCCCCTTATCGCGGTCGTAGGATGTGAGTAGAAGCTTATTCGGACTCAAGGCAAGGCCGAGCACTTGATTGTGGGTTGCCACCACAACGGTCGCGTTTCGAGCGAGTTCTCGAATCTTGATTGCGATGACATCGTCAAGGAACGGGTTGTCGAAGGACGACTCAGGCTCATCGATGAGCACGTATCTGGAGCCGGTCGCCTCCGCCAACCTACCGAGAAAGACGCACTCGGTTCTCTGCCCTCCGGAAGGCTCGGCATCTTTTTCATCCCTAACGCCAATCTCAATGTCGAACAGGGCTGGGGCGAGATGGTCGACACCGTCAATCGAAAGGAGCTTGTCGATGTAGTCCTCGGGAGAAAGCGTGGCCATTCCGGAAAGCGAAACGCCTCTACCCAGATGAAGAGAGTCCTTGATGCCCTGCGCATTCCCATAGCGCCTTCGCACCGCGATAACCGAGTACTTCGAGAACGTCTCGCCGCCGTCATCGCAAACGCGTTTCTCCTTCCAGCAAGTATTCAATAGAGTGGATGCTTTTTTGAAGAAAGCCTCGTCATCGAAGACGGAATCGAGGATGGGGTCGGGCTTAAGCTCGACGGAAGAGACGCCCAGCTTTTGCTTTACGGCTTTCGTAATCCTATTGGTCTCGTTCACGGCCAACCGCTTCAGAGCTGTTACTCGGGCTTCATTAACAAGCTGTTTAAGAAGTTCGATCAAGCGATCACGGCCAACGATCTTGTCAATCAGCGCCGCATGTTCCTGGGAGGAAAGCAAAGCCTTTGTCGCGCTGATAAGGTCGGCTGCATCCCCCTGTGGAGGAAGCTCGATATTGTCGGCACTGAAGAGGCAGCACTTGGAGTAACTGTCGCTCAGCGTAAAGGTCTGGGCATGCTTCTTGAGACCATCGAGATAGCGTTTTATGGCTTCTCTCCTTGAGGACTTGGTGCCTCGCCGAGCCGCTTCAGCAATCAGGGGCTCCCAAGGTTTGCGATAGGCATGAGCCAGGCTTGCAAAGCGGCTGTCAAGATTCTTGTAAAAGCTCTCCTCTTGGCTTGAATCAACAAGCTCTCCCTGTTTTATGTAGTACACATCGCCCTCGTCGCAGAGCGAATATATCCTGTCAAGGCTGAATGTCTTGCCAGTCGATCTTTTGCCCAAGATAAGGTTCACGCCGTTGATTGCGGTGACGCCAGGGTAAAACTCCAAATCGTCGTTGCCGTCTGAACTTAAGCGCACGTCATCAAAACTAAAAGAGTCGCGAACAGACTGGAAACTATTCGAAGCAGCTTTGAGATAAACACTTCCAGGCTTGTACCTCTTGCGCGCGCCGTCGGGGCTTTCGCACCCGAAGCGGTAATCGGTAAAGAAAACCGCAGGGCATGGGAGGGTGCGCGTCTTGTTAAATCGGATGGCCTTCGAAAGACTCGAGACTTCTACGGCGGAAACGCACCCACCGAGATTGCTCAGGTTTTGAAGACTAATCGCCGGTTCCTTCGAGTAGTGTGGAACGACAATAGACTCGTCTAAGAAAGGAAAGGCGTTGATGAACGACTGGAAATCCATTGAGGCGTGAGTGTTTCCGCCAAGAACACGCTGCACGTCATCACAGGAAAGAGCAAGATTGGGCGCTTCTTCGGGATTCGTGATAACAAGTATGTGGCAGCCCAAAGCACTGACCTCTACGCCAGGATAGACGGCACAGATGTCGGAAAGTCTATCAGCAATCTGCTCATATTGCTCATTGTCGAACATGTTGTGATTGGTGATGGCGATAGCGTCAAGCCGGTTGTCCATCACATGCTGGCGCAGCTGCTCAAAGGAGAAATCAAACGGTTCATCCCAAGCAGTTGAGAACGTATGAATATGAAGGTCGGCGCGAATCATTACGAATGCGATTCCGACGAGTCGTACTCGGCCGCAAAGGGCTCATGGCCTTTAAAGATGAAGTCGAATACCCCGTTCTCAAGCTCGACGATGTTGTAAACATAGCACCCAGCGTCGAACGTCTCTTGGAGATTTCGACGGGCAGACCTCCAGCCGTTCCCATCCGTCACCCAGAGGAACGTGAAGCCATCAATGCGCTGCGCCTCTTCGGTGAGCATCTTATAGCTGCGCGAAGTCTCGTTGAGCTTGGATCCGCCGCCGCTATAGAAGTTGGTCTCGATACCGTAGACCATGTCGTCGGTCTTGAGCACGAAGTCGAATCGCTTCTCGGCCTTGCCGTCGTTTGAGATCTCCGAGAGGTCCAAGCCCCAACGTTCCTCAATCTCGTGGATGTACATCTCCTTGAAGTACGTCTGCCCCTTGATGAACCCAGCCTTCTGAATATACTCCTCAACTAGGTCTTCCATGAGGTGCCCACCACGGTTTTTCCTGCCGTTGCTGTCGAGGCCCGTCTCCACGCCAAGCGCGTAGTCAACGAGGTCATGGGTGATGCGGTTGGCTATCATCTCGAAGAGGCCGGACTTGCGCATAAAGCGGGCGGCGCTTTCGACGTCGAGATGCTCGTCGAAGACATAGTTGAAGCCTCCATCCTCGTCCTGTGCGTAAATCTTCTTTTGCCGCACGGCTATCAGGATGGGAATGCACTTCAAGATTTCGGGATAACGGGTTGCAAGGCTCTTAAAGTCGTTCTCGATGTCCTTCGAGCCGATAAGCGAGTTCAGGATGTTGAGTTCGACGCGAATCTGGCTCACATTCTCCCAGACCTTGTCGAAGTCGATGTAGTAGCCATAGTTGGCAATACTGGGCCTGAACTGAGAAAGCCACTCCTGAAAGTCTCTAGCCATGAGGTTCTCCTTCCGCGAATAGGCTGGTTGTCGTCTTCCGAAGCCTCCTTGAGGCAAGGTGAACAAAATCCTCGCTTGAATCGATACCAATGAATGGACGGCCGAGCATCTTAGCGGCGACAGCCGTGGTGCCAGACCCAAGAAACGGGTCAAGTACCAAGTCCCCTTCATGGGTGGAGGCTAAGATGATGCGTTCGAGCAGATAGAGTGGCTTTTGCGTGGGATGCTTCCCCTCCGACTTCTCGGAGGCCTTGGTAAGCGGTCCCATCCAAACGTCCTTCATCTGTTTGCCGCCGTTGGCCGCCTTCATGTCGTCATAGTTGAAGCAGTGCCTGGCCTTCTTCGAGTCCTTCTTGGCCCACAGAACGGTCTCGGTTGAGTGCGTGAAACAGCGGCATGCAAGGTTGGGGGGCGGGTTGGTCTTCTGCCACGTGATGTTGTTGATAATCTTGAAGCCCTCTTGCTCAAGCGCCATACCGATGGAATAGATGTTATGCAGGGTGCCGGAAATCCAAATGGTTCCGGTTTCCTTCATGACGCGCTTGCACAAACGAATCCAACGACGATTGAACTCGTGCTTCTCTTCGAGCGTGTAGCCCTCGTCCCATGATCCTTTATTGACGGAGACCTGCTTGCCGCCGCTGCACGAGATGCCCCCGTTGCTTAGAAAGTAAGGAGGGTCAGCAAACACCATGTCAACGCTGTCCTCTGGCAACAGGGGCAGAAGGTCGAAGGAGTCGCCCAGATAGACCGCACCCGCCTCGTCGGCATAGTATGGTTCGTCAAGCTCACGCATAGTTCCGGATGATGACTTCCTCGCCAGTTCGCTTGCTAGCGTCGGAGTTAATCATGCGCTTCACGGGCACGGCCTCAATCGTATAGCCCTCATACAACTCGTTGATGAAGTCCGTGTTGTGGTTCGTGAGCATGCAATAGCACCCGCGCTCGTCGAGGCGGCGGAACACCATCGCGAGACGTTCGTGGTCCTCCTTGGCGAAACCTTCCTTGGTGTAGGCCTCAAAGGAAGTGTCGTTAAGAGGGGCGTAGGGGCTGTCAAAGAAGACGAAGTCTCCCGGTTGCGCAGCCTCGCAGGCCTCCTCGAAGTCACCGCAGTGGATGTCCACGCCTTGAAGATACTCGGAGACGGCTCTAAGGTTGCCTGCGTCATAGGAAACCCGAGTACTGTTGTTGTAGGGAACGTTGAACCGGCCTTTGGCATTCACTCGGTAAAGCCCGTTGAAGCAGTGCTTGTTGAGGAAGATGAATAAGGCGGCGAGTTCGGTATCGTTTTCTCCGGCGACGAGCTTGTCGTTGTACCTCTGGCGAACCTCGTAATAATAGGCCCTGGGGTCATCGCCGAAGCCGCCGTCAAGCTCGTCAAGCTTTAACATCAGCGCATCAAGGTCATCGCGAATGGCAACATAGGTGTTGATAAGCTGAGCATTGACATCGTTGACGTGGGCGATCTGCGGCTCAAATCCGAACAAGACCGCTCCCGCACCCACAAAAGGCTCGTAGTAAGAACCATAGGAAGCCGGCTGCCTATCGCGAAGCCTATCGAGAAGCTGGCCTTTGCCACCAGCCCACTTGCAAAACGGCGTAGGACGCTCGCTCACTTGCCCTCCTCTAAGCCTAGAAGCTTGTACTTTGCTCTATTATAAACGGCGGAGACAACACTTTAGAACGCATCTTCTCTGTGCAGCTAAAGAACGCGATCGCCTAAGCGGGAGAGGAATAACAATGCTTGGATTGTTCGGAAACGACAAGAAGCCCAAACTGCAGACCAGCGGCTACAACGGAAGCGAGCCGACACGCGTGTGCCCACATTGCGGCAAGGAGAAGCCACTGAGCGCCTTCGGCTTTCGCGACATGGGCGAAGGAAACATCAGGAATCAGTCCTGGTGCAAGAACTGCAGGAGTCGTGGTTGATTATGCCTCAACCGAGAGGGGTGTCGAGAAGATAGGGTAAGGGATGGCTTACGCATTCCCATCAATGGAGAAAGGCACTCCCGCCGGCAACGCTGCGGAGACCTGCGCTATGCTCCATCTCATGTGCTACTCGGAGGAGCGCGACGTGATCGAGCACTTCGCCATCGATTGCTTTAACGACGTAACCGGAATGGACGGATCGTGCTTGTCCTTGTATGACGTGCAATCGAAGGCCGGCAATAACATCAACCCGGCGAAAATCGGCGAGGATTTAGCAACGCTCTTTGAGAACGCAGTGAGCGAGTTCTCCCAATACTTTGTCACGTTTACCTTGTTTGTGGGCGGAGTTTCGTCCAGCGTGCTTGAAACTCCTGAACTGACTGAATTCGGCTACCACGACATGAAGCCTAAGGCACAGGAGAGTGTTAGGGCCCATTTGATCTCTGAGGTCAAGGAGGGTCATAAAGGCCGTTTCGCCACTTACGTAACCGACGAGAACATTGATAACTTCCTGTGCAAGGTCAGGTTCGTTGTCTCTAAGGCTGAACCCGCAGAATATATACGCGTCCTCGCGCACACATCCTCAGCGCTCATGCCAGGCGACCGCGAACTTATGAATATCTTTACCCAGATTCGGGACAAGCAGTCTGCGCTAAAAAACCGTGGAGCCATCGTTGGGGAGAGCATCAACCGTCCAGACGAGGTAACCAACTATGGCCGAATAATCAAGTGGCGTGAAATCAAGCTTCTAATAATCGAGCGACTCCTTGACCGGAGGTTCTACAAAGACAAAGCGCCGGCCGAGTTCATGGAATATCTCGAAACCCTACCCCCAGAAGAGGACATCAAAGACGTCGCGGAGGACTGCAGGAACGAAATGCTCATGCAGTACTTTGACAAGAGCGACAGCGATGCATTCTGGAGACTCTTCGATGAGATTGTGACCGTAGTCGAAGCTGGCCCCGATGCTTCCATCATCGACGTATATAGGAGTATCGACGTCAAAACACTGAAGGCCTGCCGGCATATGGAGCCACGCTCGAAGCTCTACTTCATAGCCACGATTAAGGATGGTCTGTCGCATGTTGAAGATTAAAGCCGTTTACATAGGCAACGAGCTCGAGTCGTATATCCAAGATGGCTTCACGAGCGGGCTCAACATCATCACGAGTGCAGAGAACCATGTCGGCAAGACCATAGTCATGCAATCCATGATGTATGCCCTCGGAGCAGACGCGAAGTTCCCGCCCTCGTTTAAAGACAAGCAGTACCTCTTCATCGTCGACATCGACGTTGACGGCCGAGAGATTTCAATACTGCGGAATAGGGACAACTTCGTCGTCAAAGAAGGCGATAAGATTACGCCCCTCGAAGGGAAGGGGGCCTTCGACGAGTACTGGTGCGGGAACATAAGCCAACTTCCCACTATCATCAAAGATGGCTCCCCCGTGCTGGCGGGGCTGTCGCTCTACACCCAAATGGCGTTCGTACCTCAAGCAGATAGGACCACATCAAACACGCTTGGCGGCTATTTCAGAAAAGGCGACTTCGCTGAAATGGTTTTCGCTCTTCATGGGATGGCCGCACGCCAGATCGACGGGGAGACCGAAATAGAGCTCAAACGGAAGAGGGATGTGCTCAAGGCGCGGGAAAGGGAACTATCCAGACAAGCGGCGGCACTTCGAAAGGCCGGAGATTCCCTCGCCATGGTGAGCCCGACGGCCGACAGGGAGGAAACCCTTCGCTTTGTAGGAAAGCTTGATGAGCTGAAGGACGAGATCTTAAACCTCAAAAAGCAACGCAATCATGCCTATACCAGAATGAAGAAGAACGAGTCAGTTCTCGGTGAACTTAGGTCGCTAAACAGAGAGGTGCAGCTAGGGTCAGTCGTCTGCTTGAACTGCGGGAGCGAATCCATAGGCTACAAGATGCCGGGCTCCGAGTTCGTCTTCGACGTCACGACACCAGACATGCGATCCCAAATCCTTCGTTCCGTACAAGACCGCATAGATGCGTATAGGGAGGAAGTTGCCGAGCTTGATAAGGAAATTCGCACCGCACAGCGGAAGTTCAACGAGCTCGCGAACTCAAGGGAAGTTACGCTCGAGGATATCTATGCGGCTCGCGAAGACTACGGAACCCTCGAAGACGTAGACAGGCAGCTCACATCAGTCCGGGATAAAATCGAGGACATCGAGAAAAGGCTGAAAGATTCCACGCAAGTGGACAAAGAGCTGAGCGAAGGCCGCAAGGCTTACAAAGACTCATTACTCGACACGATGAACCGAATACGACGAAGCTTGAACGAAGACCCCGATGCGGAAGAGTACGACGACCTGTTCACGCCTGCAAACAGTCCGCATATGGGCAGCGAGGCCACCGAGTTCTTTCTGGCTCGAATCTACTCGCTTGCGATACACACTAACCATGGGATGCCTATTTTGATTGACTCGTTCCGAGCAGAGGAGCTGTCAACCTCACGAGAGGAGCGTGCACTGCCGTACTTCATCAACCTGCCCAATCAGGTGATCTTCACTGCCACGCTCAAGGGTCAAGAGGCGGGAAAATACAGCAATGAGCCCAACATCAACAATATCGACTACACAGGCTATAAGATCAACAAACTTCTCTCAGACGAGGGCAACGGGGCCTTTGCAGCCAAAGTCAAAAGCTTTGGCATCAGGCTGGATGGCTAGTCGATTAGCCGTGGGAAACACTTCTTGGTGTCCATATAGGTAAGCTCAAGCGCAACCATCGGTCGCTCTCCCCCCAGGGGGCGCTGTGCCATCATGGTTATGTCGCAACCCAGCCCGTTTGGAATGACATTGCCACGGCTCGTGTCCACTATCGCATAACCGATTGGGAAGACCGCGACGCGGGCGACGGTATAGCCGGCTGGCTTGGCGGGGTCGGTCACATCATTGCACCAGCCAGTCGTGCTCATGGGGCTATCCATACTGGGAATGCCATACATGAAGACACAGTAGTGGCCAGGGAAGGCATTGCTCTCCCTGTCCAAGAGGAAGCCTTTGCAGTCGAGCATGGATCCCGGCTGCGTGATTCCGCAAAAATTACTCACGATATGCTTGAAAACCGCGAGCACATTCGCCTTGTCAGTCTCGATATGAACGCCCTTAGCATCGCTAAGGTCTTCGCTGATGAATAAGGAGCCCAATGACTGGGCAAAGGCAGCGTATTCCTTGACGTAGTTCCGCCCTAAGTAGCTGTTGCAAGAGGAGCACAGCGTGCTGAATCCTGACGTGCGCTGTTCCTGACGGTATCGAAGGCTGCCACGGCCTTCAAAGTCAAAGCTGCCAGTCAGCTCGGCAATTTCCACGGCGCTGTATGCCTTAGAGAGATTGGTATTACCGAGGGCTTGGGGAGGAATGTGCTCAAAGCTCAGAGGGCCGGTCTCGCCGCAAACATGGCACACGCCCTCAATCTTCTTCTTGGCCATGCATGCCTCACCCATAGACGGCAGTTCCAGCCACGGGACCCAGAATATTGCACGCCACGGTCATCTGCGAAACCAACGCGGCGGTCCGTTCAACCCTCTCTTCGCCCGCCGTGCGCACCCTCTCAATTTGAAGCACTGACTTCAGCAGCGATTGGACGCCATATTGGACGCAAAGCATCGCCAGCACAACGAGCGCAAGAGGCAGCGAACGCTTCATGGGGATGAACAGCAGCCCGGCAATCATCAAAATAATGCCGAGGGCTGCAAGGGTCCCGCGATACCTTTCTCGGTCTGCCAAAATCCCGCCTGCCGGAGTCGCGAGCACGCCCGGTATGAACGCTATCGCCGCGGCGGCGCCATATAGCGTCTTTTAGCGTCGCGGATGGCAAACGCAGGCGGCCCTACACCGCGGAGGGGCCGTGCTCGCCGGTGCGGATGCGGATGACCTCTTCGACCGGCTCGACCCAGATCTTGCCGTCGCCGACAGCACCGGTGCGGGCAGCGTTGCAGATGATCTCGACAATGCCATCGACGTGTTCGTCGGCGCAGATAAGGGTGAACTGCACCTTAGGAATCGTGTTGACGAGCAGCTCGTTGCCGCGCACGTACTCCTTCCAGCCATGCTGCGCACCGCAGCCCTGTACCTGATTGATAGTCATGCCGCGAACATCGGCAGCGAACAGCGCGTCTTTAAGAACCTCGAGCTTCTCGGTACGAACAATCGCCGTAATCTTCTTCATATTGAATTCCTCTCTAAGGGAGTGGGTCTGGCAGAACGTTTGAAGTCGCTAGTCCAAGCCACTGAATGATGGATACGCGCTCTCTCCGTGTTGACTTGCATCCAGGCCCAGCGCCTCGTCGGCCTCGTCCACGCGCAGGCTGCCGTGGAACAGTGCCTTGACCACCGCGGCGATCACCAAATCGAGCACCAGCACAATAGCGACCGTAACCACAATGCCCAAAATCTGCGAGACGAGCAGCGACACATCGCCCGTGTAGAACAGGCCGCCCTTACCGGTCCACGAGAGCTCCGGCACGCAGAACAGGCCCGTGAGTACGCCGCCCAAGATGCCGCCGATGCCGTGGCAACCGAACGCGTCGAGCGCGTCGTCGTAGCCGAACTTGGTCTTAAGATGGCTGATGGCCAGGTAGCAGACGGGCGATACAATCAGGCCCATGACCAGCGCCGCCCACGGCTCGACAAAGCCCGCGCCCGGCGTGACCAC
>OKSO01000694.1_pt1 | contig 12942 bp, 10 predicted proteins | sample 1606241 | NCBI WGS metagenome assembly OKSO01 (sample SAMEA3879540, study PRJEB24766) | human gut metagenome | biome: human-associated habitat; feature: feces | place: USA | collected 1985/1987
ACAGCATCGACCAGAACAAGGCCAACGAGGGCTGGGCAAAGCTGCAGCAGATCGTTGAGGACTACAAGAAGGCCCACAACGGCGCTTCCGTCTACGCTCCCACCTTCATCGAGGACTGCGAGCCTGCCGTCAAGAAGCTGCAGGAAGAGTACGGCTTCGAGTACACCGTTGAGTATGTGAAGTAAGTTCTGAGTTTTCAGTATATTGCATTAAAAAGAGCAGAGCGTCTGGCCAGCTGGCTGGAGCGCTCTGCTCTTTTTGTTGCTTATTTCAGCTCCATATTGATGGACTTTTCCGTAAAGCCGTAGTTCCGGTACATCTCATACGCCTTTTTATTTCTGGCGTTCACCTGCAGCTCGATGGTGTCACATTCCTTTTCCGCCTTGAGCTGCTTCACTTTTTCAAAGAACTGGTGCCCGATTCCCTTCCCGCGATACGCCTCATCCACCGCCATGGTGCTGACGAACAAAATATCTTTCGTCACCTGTGCCGGGCTTTCCACATGCCGCTTAAACACTTCCAGAACACCAACAACGATGCCGTCCGTCTCGGCAATATACCAGCTGTCCCATTTCAGGAGTTCGCCAAACAGTTCCTTTGTAATCAATGGGCTGGCCGGCTTGTAGACATCCGGCCGCCAATCCACGTGCATCTGCTGGACCTGATCCATAATAGCTGAAAATCGGTCATAATCCTGCATTTGTGGGGTACGGATCGTTATTTTCATCTCGTTTTCTCCTTGTTGTATCAAAAATGCCCTGCCTGACACGGTTTCGGGTCCAGACAGGGCATTTTGAGTTTCTTTTCAGTTGCCCGCTTCCACCTTGCTCAGCAGGATGCGGTCATTGTCCAGGGCCTTGCCGGCATTCTCGCGGAATTTTTCCAGCAAGTCGTCCACGGTCATCTTACTGCGCTCCTCGCCCTTGACATCGAACACGATGCGGCCGCCGTCCATCATCAGGGTGCGGTTGCCCAGCTCGAGGGCCTGATGCATGTTGTGGGTGACCATCAGGCAGGTGATCTTTTTCTCGGCCACGATGCTCTTGGTCAGCTCCAGCACCTTCTCCGCCGTGGCAGGGTCCAGGGCGGCAGTGTGCTCGTCCAGCAGCAGGAGCTTGGGGGTAACGAGGGTGGCCATGAGCAGGGTCAGCGCCTGCCGCTGGCCGCCCGAGAGCAGACCCACCGGCTGCTTCATCCGGTCCTCAAGGCCCATATTCAGCAGGGCAAGTTTTTCCCGGAACAGCTCCTTATCCTTGCGGGAGATGCGGGAGAAGATGGCGTGGGGGGCAGTTCCTGCCCGGAGATAGGCCAGCGCAAGGTTTTCCTCAATGGTCATATTGGGGGCCGTGCCCTTGAGGGGGTCCTGGAACAGGTGGCCGATGACCTTGCTGCGCTCATACTCGGGCGCAAAGGTAATGTCCTGCCCGCCCAGCACGATGCTGCCCTCGTCGGCAATGAAACCGCCGGTGATGGCGTTGAACATGGTGGATTTGCCCGCGCCGTTGGAGCCCACGATGGTGGCAAAGTCGCCCGCCTCCATGTGCAGGCTCACACCGTTCAGGGCCACCTTTTCGTTGACGGTGCCGGGGTTAAAGGTCTTGTGCAGGTTGTTCAGTTCCAGCATTTCCATCTCAGTGCACCTCCTTCCGGGCATTGTGCTTGCGCTGCTCAAAGGCAAACTTTGCCCGGATGGCGGGCATCGAGATGGCTACCGCCACGATGAGGGCGCTCACCAGCTTCATGGCGGCGGCGGGCACATTGAAGCGCAGGGCCACAGCCACGATAAAGCGATACAGGCAGCTGCCAAACATCACGCCCAGCACCCGGCGCACCATGGTGCGCTTGCCCACCAGCGTTTCGCCGATGATAAGGGAAGCCAGCGCGATGGTCACCATGCCGGTGCCCACGTTGATGTCGCTGCTCTTCTGGTACTGGGCCAGCAGGCCGCCGGAAAGGGCGGTCAGCGCGCCCGAGATGCACAGGCCCACTGTGATGGTGAAGGCCGGGTTGATGCTGGAGGCCCGCACCATGGCGGCATTGTCGCCGGTGGCGCGGATGGAAAGGCCCAGCCGGGTGCCCAGGAAACCCACCATGGCGGCACAGGCGAGTACAATGACCGCCGCCGCGATGACCAGCTTATACCAGCCGCCCGTAAAGGCCAGCGCGGATTTTGCCAGCGAGAATACCGTATCGGTCTTGACCAGGGACATCGTGGACGAAAAGCCCATAACCGCCAGATTGATGGTATACAGGCCGGTGTTCACGATGATGCCTGCCATGATGCTCTCAACGCCCAGACGTGTCTGCAAAAAGGCGGTGACAAAGCCCGAACACACACCCGCCGCCATGGCCGCGAACAGGGCCAGGATGGGGTGGCCTGTCAGCGCCACCTGGCAGGCCACGGCACAGCCAAGGGTGAAGCAGCCATCGGTGGACAGGTCGGCAATGTTCAGGATCGAATAGCTCAGAAACAGCGCCAGCGCCACCAGACCGTAAATGCAGCCCAGCTCCAGCGCCGTCTGGATCACGTTGAGCGAAAAGATACTCGCCAGCATGGTTGATGTACTCCTTTTTAGAAATTCTCCTGCGTGGTCACTACCACAATTTCGGTGCAATAGGGCTTGAAGGCTTCCTTGACGGTGTCGAGGTCAAGGCCCAGTGCCTCACAGCTCTCAGTGTTGATGGTGACGATGCCGTTGTCGAAGGTCTGGTAGGGCAGGTCGGCGGTGGTCTTACCCTCACAGAGCAGCTCCACTACCATATCGGCGGTGGCCTCGCCCAGCTGGACGTAATCCACGCCGTAGCCCACAAAGGCACCGTTCAGTGCAAAGCTGTCCGCGCCGGTGAAGTGCTGGATCCCTGCCTCCAGGAAGGTCTCATAGATGGACAGCTCGGCGGTCATCACGGTGTTGTCGGTGGGGGTGAACACTGCCTTGACACCGGCAGCCACAAGGGCCTCAGCAGCCATCTGCACCTCGGCGGTGGTGGTACCGTTCTTTTCAATGTACTTGATGCCCTTGCTGTCGCAGAACGCCTTGGCATCGGCGATGGCCTGGGTGGAGGCATCCTGGCTCAGGTCGTACAGCAGGCCGATGGTGTCGATGTCGGGGTTGATGGCAGTGATGAGGTTCATAATGGCATCGGTGTTCAGAGCATCGGAAGTGCCGGTGATGCCCTCCTCACCATCAAACCCGGCGGAAACAGGGTCGGTGACGGCAGAGTAGACCACAGGGATGTCGGTATCTTCCACAGCGGCCAGCATGGTGGCGGCAGTGGGGGTGGCCACGGCCACGATGACATCCACCTGGTCGGCCACGAGGTCTGCACCGATCTGGTTCAGGTTGGACTGGTCAGCCTGGGCGTTGGCGTAGTAATCGGCATAGTCGAAGGTCACGCCCTTCTCCGCGCCCACCTTATCCAGGCGGCTCTCAACAGAGGCCACGATCTGGTTCAGGGAAGCATGATCCACATAGTTGACGATGCCCACCTTAAAGGTCTGGCCTGCCTCAGAAGCGGCGGCAGCGGAACCGGCAGCGCTGGAAGCGGTGCTGGATGCTGCGGCAGAAGAGCCGGAGGAGCCGCAGCCGGTCAGGCCCAGTGCGGATACGACAGCGGCTGCGGCGGTAGCCTTCAGGAAGCTGCGGCGGGAGATCATGTTCATGGTTTTCATAGCGGTTGCTCCTTTCCCGGAGCGGGCGGCCCAAAAATAAAACCCGCTCCACCTGCGGAACGGGTAAAATAAAAACGGCCCCGTCCCTGTGTGTTCATCCACAAGGACAGAGTCGAGAAATTCGAATCTGCGGTGCCACCTTGCTTGCTCCGCTCGTCTTCCCACCATGGAAAACTGCAGGAGCCCCTCAACGGAGAGCCAACACTCCCCTGCCCTGTAACGGAGGCTTCCGTCCCAAGCTACTAAAGGCACTGCCCTGTTCGCCCGGCCCTCGGCGGCCCACGAACTCTACCCCGCTCTCTGCCCGTTTTCACCATTCGGGCTCACTGTAAGTGCGCTTGCAGGTTCTCTTCCGCCTCATCGGTTTGTTGATTGCATTATACGCTTTATTTTCATAAAGTCAAGAGGGAATTTTTCATTTTTTTGGCCGCAAAGATGAAATGCTTCTTGGATGCCCCGCAGCAGCCTTCCTGCCCAAATCTCCCCGGTGCGGCCCGGGCAGCTCTGCCGGGGCAAAAGAAGCCTTCTTCCTGCCATAGGTCATACTTTCTCTCCGCTCCGGGACGCATTTCCACTTTCAGTATCCCCGTTGCTGCGCACAAAGTTCGCAGTTTCTGCCACAGATTCCACACTATTTTTATTCTTTTCCCGAGTTTTGCTCTAAATTCTCTTCAAAGGGCTTGACAGAAAAATGTTTTTTGCGATAAACTAATTCTATGAAATATTTTCGTTGTATCCAACGATGTCAAACATGCAACTCGGAGAGGACACTACCACCATGTCGATGACCCTGAATCCCGTCAACGAAGCCGCTTTTCAGAAAGCTGTACAGTCTCTGGAGACCCTGAACCGGGCCGCCGTGTTCCATCCCACCGGCACCGGCAAAAGCTGTATTGCCTGGAAGGTGGTGGAGGCTCACCCCCAGACCACCTTTTTCTGGCTGGTGGCCGGTGCACAGCGTCTGGCCCTGCGGCAGGCAGAGCTGACACGCTACAACGGCGGTGCCCTGCCCGGCAATGTCCGCTTCTGTGATTGCGAAAAGCTGGCCGCCGCCACCCCGGAGCAGTGGGTGCGGCTGGGGGAGCAGAAAACCGGCTGCATCGTGCTGGACTGCTACCATGAGTTGAGCGCCGTGTGTTGGGCACAGTCGGTGCAGAAGCTGCTGCGGATGTGCCCCCAGGCAAAGGTGCTGGGGCTGGGTGTGCCCAACGGTGCCCCCGTCTGCGCCGCCGCGCAGGAGCTGTTTGCCGACTGCATCGTCTCCCACATGACTGTGGCCGAGGCCATGGCCGCCGGGACCATGCCGGTGCCCTCGGCCTATGCAGCCCTGCTCTGGCCTCAGGAGGAGGAGCTGGCCACCCTGCGCGCCCGGATCAAAAACCTGTGTATGCCCAAGGGCGACACCTCCCTGCGTGTTCAATATGAAGAGCTGAGCTGGTCTCTGCGTCAGGTGGAGAACCTGACCGTTCTGCTGCCCCGCCTGCTCAGCGATACCAGCGGCCATTATCTGGTCCTGTTTGAATCCGCCGCCTATCAGGAAAAGCTGGGCACGGAGCTGGAACAGCTGCTGCGCACTGTGGACCCTGCCGTCCGTTTTTACGCTGCAGATCACGCCTGCTTTGCGGATTCTGCTGCCGTGGAGACCTTTCTCTCCGATACAGCCCCCGGCCCCAAGGCCCTGCTCTGCGTCAACGCGCCGGGAGTCCAGCAGCCGCTGGAGGGGCTGGCCGGGGTCATTCTGGTGCGCCAGTCCAGCCTGATGTCCACCTTCAAGCAGATGCTCTGCCGCGCTTTGGTGGCTGCCGGCAGCCGCAGCGTGCCGGTGTTCGACCTTGTGGCGCAGTTCGAAGGGCTGGGCAACGGCCGTACCCTGCAGCGTGACTGCACCGAGGCCATGACCAGAGCCGGCAGCAAAACGCCGGGCTTCCGGCAGGAGCGCCCCATGCAGCAGACCTACCGCCTGTATGGCAAGCTGCGCCGGGAGATGGAGGCCCGCTGGGAGGTGCTGTGTCAGGCTGCCGCCGATGCCGCTGCCAAAGAGGGCACCTTGGAGCTGCCCCGGAGCTATACCATCCACAGCGGCGTGCCCGTGGGCAAGTGGCTCGAGCTCCAGCGGCAGGTACAGGCCGGGCAGCGCCCGGGCCGCCTGACAGCGGAGCAGGCCGCCAAGCTGGAAAAACTGGGCATCCGCTGGAACCACCGGCTGGAAGCCGCCTGGGAAAAGGGCTTTGCCTCCGCGCAGAAATACCGCACCGAGCACGGCGACCTGCTGGTGCCGGTGCGCTACCGCGATAAAAATGATTTTGCACTGGGCGAATGGATCGTCTACAACCGCCAGCGCTATCTGGGCGGCAACCTGACCCAGAACCGCATCGAGCGGCTGGAAGCCATCGGCATGGTGTGGAGCACCTCCAACGATCTGTGGGAGCAGAACTATGCTGCCGCCACCCAGTATTATCTGGAGCACGGCGATCTGGAAGTACCCATCAAGTACGAAACGCCCTCCGGCTTCGGTCTGGGGGTCTGGCTGGGGGCCCAGCGCGCCGCTCACAAGGCAGGCGAGCTGCCTCAGGAGCAGGTGGAGCGGCTGGACGCTCTGGGCATGGACTGGACCAACCGCAACGACCGCAAGTGGATGTCCCTGTACGATGTTGCCGCCGCCTACTACCATGAGCACGGCAACCTGAACGTCCCCTCGGAGTATGTCACGCCGGACGGAGTGCTGCTGGGCAAGTGGGTGGCACGCCAGCGCTATGCCTACCTGAACCCGGACCGCTCCAGCGCCCGGGTCACCCCTGAGCGCAAGGCCCTGCTGGACAAGCTGGGCATGGTGTGGGAAAAGTACGACCCCTGGCAGGAGCGCTATGATCTGGCTCTGGCCTACAAGACAGAGCACGGTGATCTGGAGATCCCCTCTGTCTACAAGACCGCGGACGGCGTTTGGCTGGGCAGCTGGGTCAGCCGCCAGCGGCAGACCCTGAATTCCGGCAGCAGTGCCCTGAGCAGTGAGCGCCGCAAGCTGCTGCGCATCCTGTTCAAGGGCGAGCGCCGCCCCAATGATCCCGCTGCTGACCACGGCACCGTGCGCGAGGCCAACTGGGAGCGGAACTTCCGCAGTGCCGCCCGCTATGCCCGCAAATACAAGCACCTGCTGGTCCCCGCCAGCTATGTGGACAGCGATGGTGTCCGGCTGGGCGTGTGGATCTCCAACCTGCGTGCAGCCCGCAAGAACCGCCCGGATTCCTATCAGGTCACGCTCGCCCACATCAAAAAGCTGAACAGCATCGGCATGGTGTGGGATGCCCGGGATGCCAAGTGGGGAACCGCCTATCAGCAGGCCAAGGCCTACTACAAGGCCCACGGCAACCTCCACGCCGCCGCCAACTACAAATCCGACGAAACCGGCTTCTGCCTGGGCGACTGGCTCCGCCGGATGCGGGAGTGGGATACCACCCACGACCCCAAGCTCACCCCTGAGCGCCGCGCAATGCTGGATAAGATCGGGATGGAGTGGAGCGAATAAGAGAAAAAAGCCACCGGTTTTTGCCGGTGGCTTTTCTGATGCAGATTACAGCTGATCCAGCTCCTGCTGCAGCTGGGCCAGCGCATTGCGGATGGGCAGATGCTGGGGGCAGGCCGCCTCGCACTTGCCGCAGCGGACGCAGTGGCTGGCCTTTTCGGCATCGGGGAAGTGGGCTTCCCACTGGTGCTTGATGGCCTCGGGCTGGCCGAACATCCCCAGCTTGTTCCAGATGCTGAAGTTGTCCGGGATGTCCACCCCCATGGGGCAGGGCATACAGTACCGGCAGCCGGTGCAGCCGATCTTGATGCGGCTGTGCAGGAAGGCGGCGGTCTGCTCCACCGCGGCGGTTTCTGCAGCGGTCAGCGGCTCAAAGCGGGCAAAGGTGGCCAGGTTATCCGTGAGCTGATCCTCGGCGCTCATGCCCGAGAGGATGACATGGACGTTCCGGTGGCTGCCCACCCAGCGCAGGGCCCAGGAGGCATCCGTGGCTTCGGGCCGCAGGGCCTTGAGGGGCGCTTCGGCCTCCGGGGGCAGGTTGGCCAGCGTGCCGCCCTTGATGGGCTCCATGATGATGAGGGGGATGTTCAGCTCCTCGGTCAACTGATAGCCGCGGTCACCCGAGATCTCCTCGGCACGGTCATCGGTGTCCAGATAGTTATACTGCAGCTGGCAGAAATCCCAGGGCTGATCCCGCAGGATGTGCTCAAGGCCCGCCGCGTTGTCGTGGCAGGAGAAGCCGAAGCTGCGGATGCGGCCCAGCTTTTTCTGCTCCCACAGCCAGTCCACGATGCCCATTTCCTTGGCCCGGTCGTACCGGGCGACGTGCAGGGAGTGCAGCAGGTAGAAGTCGATGTACTCCACGCCCAGCCGCCGGAGCTGCTCTTCAAAGATATGCTGGGCCTCCTCCAGGCTCCCGCACTGCCACAGCGGCATCTTGGTGGCCAGATAAAAGCTCTCCCGGGGCCACTTTGCAATGACCCTGCCCACAAAGGGCTCGCTCTGGCCGCCGTGGTAGGGGTAAGCGGTGTCAAAATAGTTCACGCCGGCATCCCGCGCGGCGTTCAGCAGCGCTTCGGCCCGGGGCTCGTCAATGGCTCCCTCCGGTGTGGTGGGGAACCGCATACAGCCATAGCCCAGCAGGGAGGTGCGGATGCTCTCCCCTGCGCCGTTCTGCTTTTTCCATGCTCTGTATTCCATCTCTTTTGTGCAGCTGGCTGCCGTGTTCCAGCCGCGCCTCCTTTTGCCCCCAGTATACCGGAAAAATCCCGCGCTGACAAGAAAGATGTTCCGCTTCTTGTTCTGCCGCCGGAAATATGGTATACTTATAATCCAAATTTTATCATGTTATCAACTAAATCAGATAGCGCTAAGGAGTATCATGGAACCTTTCAACACCCCTTTGAAGATCAGGGAGATCTCCCTGCCCCACCGGGCAGTGTTCGGCCCCATGGCGGGCTTTACCGATGCCCCGGCCCGGCGGCTGATGGCCCAGCACGGAGCCGGTTTTACCGTCAGTGAGATGGTGTCCAGCCGGGCGCTGGTATACGGCGACCACAAAACCGTCAGCCTGCTCAAGGCCGAACCCAACGGTGCCCCCTACGGCGTGCAGATCTTTGGCGAAGTGCCCGAGATCATGGGGCAGGCCGCTGCCGCCGTGGAGCAGTACGCGTTCGATTTTCTGGACATCAACATGGGCTGCCCGGCCCCCAAGATCGTCTCAGGCGGGGCGGGCAGCAAGCTGATGCTTGACCCCGACCGCTGCGGCCGTATTGTGGAGGAAGTGCCCCCGGCAGACTTCTTCGACCACCCGCAGACCGAACGTGCACAGCGCTTCCTGCGCACGTTCACCTTTGATGCGGTTGCAAAGCAGTGAGAAATGCGCAGCAGCCCATTTCCACTTTGATCTTTTTTGTCTGATGCTGTGAAATGATGTCGCAGATCGTGGATAGATTTTTATATGGGAAAGAAAGGAAAGGAGTTACTACCATGAAAGTTAACAAGATCTCTCGCCGTGCCTTCCTGCTGGGTCTGGGCGCAGTTTCCACCGCCGCCCTGCTTTCTGCCTGCGGCGGCAGCGCATCCTCCTCTTCTGCCGCTTCCGGCTCTGCCGCAGCTGCGGGCAGTGACGTGTTCCGCACGCTGGACGAGATCAAGGCGGCCGGCACCGTGAACATCGGCGTTTTCTCCGATAAGAACCCGTTTGGCTATGTGGATGAGAACGGCGAGTATCAGGGCTATGATGTCTACTTCGCCTGCCGCCTGGCCGAGGATCTGGGCGTGGAAGCCAACTTCGTCTCCACGGAAGCCGCCAACCGCATTGAGTATCTGCAGACCGGCAAGGTCGATATCATTCTGGCAAACTTCACCGTCACGCCCGAGCGCGCTGAGGAGGTGGACTTTGCACTGCCCTACATGAACGTTGCACTGGGTGTCATCTCTCCCGACAGCAATGTCATCACCAGTCTGGACAACTGGAACGCCGATGATCAGATGATCGTCATTTCCGGCACCACCGCCGAGACCTACCTGACCAAGGAATATCCCGACATTCCCCTGCAGAAGTATGATTCCTATGCGACCGCCAAGAACGCGCTGGAAAACGGCAATGGCGTAGCATGGGCCAACGACAACACCGAGGTCATCGCTTTTGCAAAGCAGAACTCCGGCTACACGGTGGGCATCCCCTCTCTGGGCAGCCAGGATACCATCGCCCCCGCTGTGAGCAAGGGCAACACCACCCTGCTGGACTGGATCAACGACGAGATCAAGAGCTTGGGCGAGGAAAGCTTCTTCCACAAGGATTACGAGGAGACGCTGGTGGATACCTATGGCCTTGACTATGAGGATGAGCTGGTCGTTGAGGGCGGCGTGACCGGCGGCGCAGATGCCGCATCCAGCGAAGCTGCTTCTTCGGAAGCCGCATCTTCTGAGGCTGCTGCTTCCGAAGTAGCTTCCAGCGCAGCCGCACAGTAAATAAAAACACCGAGCGGGCAGGAGAGGGCTGAACCTTTCCTGCCCGTTTTTGCATTGCACCATCTGCCGGAACGTGCTATACTGGAATAAAACAACTCCTGTCCGAAAAATCTGAAAAAGAGAGGATGTTCCCAATGAAACGTGCCTATACGAACGGGATCCTGCTGGATGGCACCGAGCAGATGCAGCCGGAAGCGCACAAGATCCTACTGACCGAGGATGATAAAATCACTGCCATTGTCGATGAGGGCGTGGATCTGGACGGTTATGAGGTGATCGATCTGCACGGAGGCTATCTGTGCCCGGGCCTGATCAACCTGCATGTGCATCTGGCAGGCAACGGCAAGCCCAGCGCAAAGCCGCGGGATAATGCTGCGCTGGTGCGCAAAATTCTGAGCAATGGCCTGACCCGTGCGGTGGCCTACAGGCTGGTATGCAGCTACGCGAAGCTGGAACTGCTGGGTGGCGTGACTACCATCCGCACCGTGGGCGGCATTGCAGATTTTGACACCCGCTGCCGGGACGATGCCGCTGCAGGCAGACTGCTGGCACCGCGCATCCTTGCTGCCAACGAGGGCATTTCGGTGCCCGGGGGACACATGGCGGGCTCGGTGGCAGTTGCGGCCCATAACAATGCCGAAGCACTTGCTCAGCTCAAAAAGGCCAGCGGACAGAAGGTGGATCTTGTCAAGCTGATGATCACCGGCGGTGTGCTGGATGCTGCGGAAAAGGGAACGCCCGGAGAGCTGAAAATGAAGCCGGAAATGGTCAAAGCCGTCTGCGACGAGGCCCACAAGCTGGGCTATACCGTGGCGGCACACACCGAGTCGCCAGAAGGCGTAAAGGTGGCGCTGGAAAACGGCGTGGATTCCATTGAGCACGGCGCAAAGATGGACGATGAGACCATCCGGCTTTACAAGGAGCGGGGAGCCTTTGTGTGCACCACCATCTCCCCGGCGCTGCCCTATGCGCTGTTCGATACAGCGATTTCCGGTGCCTCGGAAAAGGATCAGTACAACGGCAAGATCGTGTTTGACGGCGTGGTGGAAAGCGCAAAGACCGCGCTTGCCAACGGCATCCCGGTGGGCTTGGGCAATGACGTGGGCTGCCCCTACATCACCCAGTATGATTTCTGGAGGGAGCTGTGCTATTTCCATAAGTATTGCGGTGTGAGCAATCGGTTCGCCCTCTACACGGCGACCCTGCGCAATGCACAGCTGGCCGGAGTAGGAGACGTGACCGGTTCCATTGAGCCGGGCAAGAGCGCAGATTTTATTGTGACAAAGCACAACCCACTGGAAGACCTGCGTGCGCTGCAGCATCTGGAACTGGTGGTCTGCCGCGGCCATGTGATCAAAAAGCCGAACCCCAAGCGGAACAAAACGGTGGATGCCCTGCTTGACCCGTATCTGGCATAAATGCTATAATATCCTTAAATTCCGTCCGTTCCAGAGCGGGCGCTGAAAGGATGAAACGCTTACGAAACGTCCCAAGCTTACATTGCAGCTGCAATACAATTCGCCGGTGATCCTGACCTTTTTTCTGCTCTCCCTGGGGGCTTTGTTCCTGGGGCAGTGGACAGGCGGCTGGACCACAAAGCACCTGTTCTGCGTCTATCGCGGTTCTCTGAAAGACCCACTGTTTTACATCCGGCTCTTCGGCCATGTGCTGGGCCATGCCAGCTGGGATCATTTCCTGAACAATATGCTCCTGCTGCTGGTCATCGGCCCGCCGATGGAAGAAAAATATGGCAGTGGCCCCCTGCTCAAGGGCATCCTGCTCACGGCGCTCATCTCGGGTGTTCTGCAGTGTGTGCTCTTCCCCCATACTGCCCTGCTGGGGGCTTCGGGCATCGTGTTCATGCTCATCATGCTGGCATCGCTGTCGGGCTTCTCCGGCGGCATCCCGGTGACCATGCTGTTGGTGGCGGCACTGTATCTGGGCCAGCAGGTGTATGATATCATCTTTGCCCACGATAATGTGGCGAATTTCATGCACATCGTGGGCGGTGTGTGCGGCACAGCCTTTGGGTATGTGTATGCCATGCTGCCCCGGAAACGCAGGAGACCGGCTGCCAGAAAAAAGCGATGATCAACAAATGACCCCGGAAAGCTTGACTGCAGCTTTCCGGGGTCGTTTTATGGGTTATAATTCGTTCAGGACCCGCCGCGCGGCACGGATGGTCTCCTCGCTGGTCTGCCAGACCTCAAACTCGGAGAAGCCGGGCAGACCCATGGGAACACCTTCCCGCCGGAAGATCATCCGGCTGTCCAGAACCTGCTTGCCGGACATGTGGAAGGCGTGCGCGCCTGTCTCAGCTGCCAGAGCCGGAAGATTGGCCGGGGTCACGCCCGCGCCCACCAGGATCTCAAGATCGGGCCCGGCGGCCTCCACCAGCCGACGGAGCAGGGAAGCGCCCGCCGGGGCGCTGGCGGCCTGCCCGCTGGTCAGGATGGTGCCAAGGTTCAGCGCTTTGGCCGCTTCCAGCGCCGCAAAAGGGTCTTTGCAGACATCAAAGGCACGGTGCAGGGTGCAGACGACCGGACGGCCAGCGGCCTTTGCAGCGGTCCGGGCGGCTGCGTAGATGGGACGCAGTGCGTCCACGTCCAGTTCCCCCTCCGGGGTCAGCACACCGGTCACAATGCCGTCCGCACCCGCCTGCACCAGCGCGGCGGCGGTCTCAGCCATCTGGGTAAGCTCATAGCGGTCGTAGCAGAAATCACCGAATCGGGGCCGCAGCAGGGCACGCACCGGCAGGCCGGTCTCCGCCTTGACC
>OKSO01000697.1_pt1 | contig 12888 bp, 10 predicted proteins | sample 1606241 | NCBI WGS metagenome assembly OKSO01 (sample SAMEA3879540, study PRJEB24766) | human gut metagenome | biome: human-associated habitat; feature: feces | place: USA | collected 1985/1987
GGCGAGGGCCCCGGCCAGAGCGAGGACGAGCAGGGTCTGCCCTTTGTGGGGCGCAGCGGGCAGCTGCTGAACAAATACCTGTTTGCCATCGACCTTGACCGCAAAAAGAACTGCTATATCGCCAACATCGTCAAGTGCCGCCCGCCCCAGAACCGCGACCCGCTGCCCGCCGAGAGCGAAGCCTGTATGCCGTGGCTGCGGGAGCAGTTCCGGCTGATCCAGCCTAAGATCGTGGTCTGCCTTGGGCGCGTTGCCGCCCAGCGGATGATCCGGCAGGATTTTTCCGTCACCCGGGAGCACGGGCAGATCATCAATAAGGGCGGCATTTTGTTCATGGGCACCTTCCACCCCGCCGCCCTGCTGCGCCAGCCTCAGAACAAGCCCGAAGCCTTTGCGGACTTTACCGTGCTGCGGGACACCATTGCCGCTGTGTGCGAGCATACCTATCATAAATAAGGACAGGAACCAACCGCGCCGCTTTTGCATACTGTAAAGCAAAAGCGAGGTGTTTTTGTATGGAAAGTTCCGTGCATCCTTCTGTGGATTTCTTTTTGGGCGCTACAACGCCCGCCGGGTTCAAGGGCTACTTTGCGCCGCTGCGCCGGGAACCCGGGATGCAGCTGGTGCTGCTCAAAAGCGGGCCGGGCTGCGGCAAGTCTACTTTGATGAAGCGGCTGGCGCGCGCCGCACAGGACAAAGGCGAGCCCATCCAGCGCATCCACTGCGCCAGCGACCCCGACAGTCTGGACGGGTTGGTGTTCCTACGGCAGAAACGTGCCATCATCGACGCCACCGCGCCCCATGTGGTGGAGCCGGAAGCCCCCGGCGCAGACGAGCGGGTGTTGAGTTTGTACCACACCATCGACGCCGATGCCCTGCACCCCCACAAGGACGAGGTGACCGCCCTGTTTGCCCGCAACCAGCTGCTGCGCAGCCGGGCGGCGCGGTATGTGGCCTCGGCAGGCAGCCTGCTGCTGGACAGCCGCCGCGCCGAAGCGTGCAGTGCAAACTTTGAGAAAGTGCGCCGCTACGTCAAGCGGCTGTGCACCCGCCTGTTGCCCCGCACCGAGGAGATGGGTTCTGAAGAGCTGCGGCTGCTCTCGGCCATCACGCCCAAAGGCGAGGTGTTCTATCAGGGCACAGTGCAGGCGCTGGCAGACCGGTGCATCCTCTTCCGGGATGACTACGGGGCAGTGTCCCGTCTGCTGCTGGAGCTCATCCGCGCCGAGACGCTGGCGCGGGGCTACCACATCATCACCTGCCCCTGCGCCATGCACCCGGAGGACAAGATCGACCACATTATCATCCCCTCCCTGCGGCTGGCATTTTTGACCGACAACCGCTGGCATCCGGTGCGGCTGTCTGCGGCGCAGACCGTGCGGTGCAGCCGTTTTGTGGACAGGGAGAACCTTTCCGCCTGCCGCGCACGGCTGCGTTTCAACGAGCGCGCCGCCGCCGAATTGCTGGAACAGGCCTGTGCCCTGATGGCGCAGGCAAAAAGCTGCCACGATGAACTGGAGACCTACTACCGCACCGCCGTGGACTTTGCACAGGTGGATGCCGCAGCCGCTCAGTGCATGGAACTGTTCGGGGTAGGATAACGCAAAAACCAACGGAGGTGAAACGCCTTGGCAAGCATCCATCTGCCCATCCGGCAGCTGGTGGAGTTTTTGCTGCGCACCGGCAGCATCGACAGCCGCTTTACCGGCTTTGACCGCGCCAACGAGGGTGCACGCATCCACCGCAGGCTGCAAAAAGCCGCCGGGGAGGGTTATCAGGCTGAGGTGTTCCTCAGCGCGGAGCGGGAAGCCTGCGGCATCGCCTTTACGCTGGAAGGCCGGGCAGACGGCATTTTCACCGATGAAACCGGCACTGTGACCATCGACGAGATCAAGACCACCACCGTCCCTTATGAGGAGATCACCGAGGAACTGAACCCCTGCCACTGGGCACAGGGCATGGTGTATGCCGCCATTTACAGCAGCCAGCAGGGACTGGATGCGCTTGCCGTGCGGCTGACCTATTATCAGGTTGATACCGACCAGCTTTTGCGCTTTACCCGGCAGTTCACCCGGCAGCAGCTGGAGCAGTTTTTGCAGCAGCTTTTAACGCAGTACGCCCCGTGGGCGCAGCGGCAGCTGGACTGGGACACCCGGCGCAGCCAGAGCCTTGCGGCGCTGCAATTCCCCTTTGCGGAATATCGCCCCGGGCAGCGGGCACTGGCGGGCGAGGTGTACCGCGCCTGCCGCGCCGGAAAAAGCGCCGACCGCAAGGGCGGTACCCGCGTTTTTTGTCAGGCACCTACCGGCATCGGCAAGACCATGAGCGTCCTCTTCCCTGCCCTGAAAGCCATGGGCGAGGGCTGCGGCGCAAAGCTGTTCTACCTGACCGCCCGCAACACCACCCAAGCCGCCGCCGAGGACGCAGTGGCGCGGCTGCGTGCCGCCCAGCCCGGCCTTGCCCTGCGCAGCGTGACCCTGACCGCCAAGGAAAAGGCCTGTCTGCACCCGGACGCCGAAGGCCACCCCGCCTGCCTGCCGGAGGTGTGCCCCTTTGCCAACGGCTACTACGACCGCCGCAAGGATGCGCTGGCAGCTCTGCTGGACGGCAGCGGCAGCTTCAGCCGCGCTGCGCTGGCGGACACCGCCCGGCAGTTCTCGGTGTGTCCCTTTGAGCTTGGGCTGGATTTGAGCGAGTGGTGCGATGTGGTCATCGGGGACTACAACTATCTGTTTGACCCGGTGGTGCACTTGAAGCGCTTTTTTGATGCCGCCGGGGACTGGCTGTTCCTCATTGACGAAGCGCACAACCTGCCGGACAGAGCCCGCGCCATGTACTCGGCGCAGTTTGCCAAAAGCAGCCTGAGCGAAGCAAAGCGGGCGCTGGGCAAGGGCAAAAGCAGCCTGAAAACCGCGCTGACCAAGGCGGATAAAGTCTTTCTGGCGGCGCGCAAGGCCTGCGCACAGGCTGCGCCCCGCACAGGTGCAGAGCCCGCCGGGGAAACCGAGCCTACGCAGGTGAGCCTGCTGCCCGTCGAAGCTGCCCCGGATTTTGCCCTGCCGCAGCCGCTGTACGCCCGGGACGGCACCGTGTTTTTGCAGCAGCTGCCCGCCGCCTTGCCCGCTGCGCTGCGGGCGGTGCACACCCCTTTGCAGGACTGGCTGGAACAGAACCCCGAGGACCCCGCCCACGCGCAGCTGCTGGAGCTTTACTTCGCCCTGCAGGATATCGCCCGCGCGGCTGACCGGTACGACAGCCATTTTGTCACCCAGCTCACCGCCCGGGGCAGTGAGTTGGAACTGCATCTGCTCTGCTTAGACCCCGCGCCCTTTGTGGATGCCAGTCTGGCGGCAGGGCGCAGCGCGGCGCTGTTCAGCGCCACCTTGACCCCGCCCGCCTTTTACCGCAATGTGCTGGGCTGTGCCGATGCCCGGGCAGTGGCGCTGCCAAGCCCCTTCCCGCCGGAAAATCTGGGGCTGTTCTGCCTGCCGGGCATCTCCACCCGCTACCGCCAGCGGGAAGCCAGCGTGCCCGCCGTAGCCGATGCGCTGGCGGCGCTGGCAAAGGGCAAAACCGGCAACTATCTGGCGTTTTTCCCCAGCTACGCCTATTTGCAGCAGGTGTACGAAGCCTTTGCCGCCCGCTGGCCGGACATTTCCACCCTTGTGCAGCAGCGCAGTTTGGACGATGCCGGGCGCGCGGAGTTTCTGGCGCAGTTCGTGCCCCGCCCTGCCCAGACGCTGCTGGGCTTTGCCGTGATGGGCGGCATCTTCGGCGAAGGCGTAGACCTTGTGGGCGACCGGCTCATCGGGTGCGCCATCGTAGGGGTGGGTCTGCCGCAGGTAAACCCCCGGCAGGAGATGCTGCGCCGCTATTACGAGGAGCAGTCCGGCTGCGGCTTCGACTACGCCTACCGCTACCCGGGCATGAACAAGGTGCTGCAAGCCGCCGGGCGGGTGGTGCGCACCCCACAGGACAAAGGCGTGGTACTGCTTTTGGACGACCGCTTTGCACAGCCCGACACCGCCCGCCTGTTCCCGCCGCACTGGCGGCACATCCAATATCTGCCCGGCACTGCCGCGCTGGAAACGGCGCTGAAAGGGTTCTGGGGTTAGCATCCTCGCCCTCTCAGTCAAAGCCTGTCGGCTTTGCCAGCTCTCCCAAAGGGAGAGCCTTTGGCAGTCCACGCAGACTTCATCTTTTTGCCAAGGCCTCTCCCTTTGGGAGAGGTGGCAGTGAGCGGAGCGAACTGACGGAGAGGGCGAGCCCGCTAACCGAAGGGCATACCTGCTAAAGAAAAAGCATCTGCAACCAAATCGCCAGCTTTCTGAAGCTCAGAAGCGATCGTTGCAGATGCTTTTTTGTCTGATACTTTAAGGATTATGCCCTTAATACTCCACGCCCTTCCGTGCGGCAATGCCCTTCTGGTAGGGGTGGCGGCGGCAGCACATCTCGGTAAGGTAATCTGCGGCGTCCAGCATCCATGCGGGGGCTGCGTGGGCGGTCAGGACACACTCCTGCCCGGCGGGGCGGTGCAGCACCGCCTGCTGCAGCAGGTCTTTGTCCACCATGTCCAGCTCCCACGCGCTGCCGGCTTCGTCCAGCACCAGCAGATCACAGGGCTGCGCCAGCGCCGCCGCAAGGTTTTGGTTCTGCAAGGTGCGGGTAGCGGCCTTTTCAGCTTCGTTCATCTGAAAGACGAATTTCTGCCCCGCCTTGCCCCGGTAAACGGTGGCGCCCAGCTGTTCCAGCAGCGGGATCTCCCCGCTCTGCCCGCCCTTTAAAAACTGCACGATGACCACACGTTTTCCGCTGCCCAGTGCCCGCAGGGCAAGCCCCATGGCGGCTGTGGTCTTGCCCTTGCCGTCGCCGTAATACAGATGCAAAAGGCCTAAGCTTTCCATCGTCTTTCTCCTTTTTTGCAGCAAAAGGCACCCGCAGCCCTGTATGCTTGCTGCGGATGCCTTGTTATTTATGGTTCGCTTTTACTGGTACAGCGGGAACTCCCGGGTCAGGCGCAGAACGCGGGCGCTGATCTCGTCCTTCTTTTCCGCATAGTGCCAGATGCAGTCTGCAATGCAGTCCGCGATCACCTGCATCTCGGCTGCGCCCATGCCGCGGGTGGTGACAGCCGGGGTGCCCAGACGCACGCCGGAGGTCACAAAGGGGCTGCGGGTCTCGCCGGGGACGGTGTTCTTGTTGGCGGTGATGTGCACGCTGTCCAGGCGCTGCTCCAGGTCCTTGCCGGTGCACTCCTCGTCCCGCAGGTCAATGAGCATCAGGTGGTTGTCGGTGCCGCCGGATACAAGCTTTACCCCGCGCTGCTGCAAAGCCGCAGCCAGTGCCTGCGCATTTTCCACGATCTTGCGGGCATATTCCTTGAACTCCGGCTTCAGTGCCTCGCCAAAGCAGACGGCTTTTGCTGCAATCACGTGCTCCAGCGGGCCGCCCTGCGTGCCGGGGAACACTGCCGAGTTGATGCGCTTGGCAATGATGGGGTTGTTGGTCAAAATCAGGCCGCCGCGGGGTCCGCGCAGGGTCTTGTGGGTGGTGGTGGTCACCACATCGGCGTAGGGCACGGGGCTCTGGTGCTGACCGCCCGCCACCAGACCGGCAATGTGCGCCATATCCACCATCAGGTATGCGCCGTAGCCGTGGGCGATCTCGGCAAGCTTTTCAAAGTCGATGGCGCGGGGGTAGGCGGAAGCGCCCGCCACCAGCATCTTGGGGCGCACCTTGCGCACCTGCTTTTCCAGCTCGGCGTAGTCGATCACGCCGTCTGCGCCGACACCGTAGGAGATGAAGTGGTAGTTTTTACCGGACATATTCACCGGGGAACCATGGGTCAGGTGACCGCCCTGCGAAAGGTCCATGCCCATGACGGTATCGCCCAGCTCCAGCAGGGCAAAATACACGGCAAGGTTGGCCTGTGCGCCGGAATGGGGCTGGACGTTGGCGTACTTTGCCCCGAACAACTGGCAGGCGCGCTGGATGGCAATGTTCTCCACCTCGTCCACATAGACACAGCCGCCGTAGTAGCGCTTGCCGGGCAGACCCTCGGCGTACTTATTGGTCAGCACGCTGCCCATGGCTGCCATCACGGCGGGCGAGACGATGTTCTCGCTGGCGATCAGCTCAATGTTCTCGCGCTGACGGGTCAGCTCCCGCTCCATGGCTGCGCCCAGTTCCGGGTCGGCTGCATTGACCATGCCGATGGTGTCCATCATATCCTTGTACATTTTACTTGCCCCTCTCCACAAAATGTTGTAGATCCTCTCAGCGCAGCGCCCGCACGGCGCTTGCTGCTGTAACATAATCATAGCAGAAAGCGGCGGCGGCTTCAATCCTCTTTTCGCCAAAAGGCTTGCTTTTTTTGTCTGAAGTGTTTATTATGTTTGTATAAAAATGCGCTGTCGATTTTGTATATTTTTCAAGTATCCTCCCCCACAGGTGAAGCGAGGTGTTTTGTATGACCATTGCCGAGGAAAAACAGGCGCAGCGTGCCGCAGGCCGTGCCGCCCGCAAGGCGCTAGATGCACCGCAGCGCGCCGCCGCCAACGCGGCGCTGTGCCGCCGGGTGCTGGAACTGGACGCCTACCGCGCCGCCCATACCCTTTTGCTCTACGCAGCCTTTGGGGGCGAAGCCGACCTTGCCGCCGTGGCTGCCGAAGCTGTCCGGCAGGACAAGACGGTAGCCTACCCGGTGTGCGGCGAGGGCTTTACCCTTATCGCAGCCGTGCCGGGCGCGGACGGCTGGGCGGTGGGGCAGTACGGCATCCGTGCGCCGGTACTGGAGCGCTCTGCGCTTTTGCAGCCGGAGCAGCTGGATCTGGTGCTGGTGCCCTGCACCGCCTTTGACGCAGACTGCCGCCGGGTGGGCATGGGCAAGGGCTACTACGACCGCTACCTGCCCCGCTGCACCCGGGCGGTGAAGATCGGCATTGCATTGGAGGTTCAGCGCGTCCCCCGCGCCGCCGTGGACGCCCACGACCAGCGGCTGGACGCCTTTGTAACAGAGAGGGGTATCTACACATGGAAATGAAGGATCTAAGCTGCGCGCAGTTTCTGGCACAGCTTGCCAGCAAAGCGCCCACGCCGGGCGGCGGCGGCACCGCCGCGCTGGCAGGCGCTGCCGGTGTGGCGCTGGGCAACATGGTGGGCTGCCTGACCACCGGCAAAAAGAAGTACGCCGCCGTGGAAGCGGACATTCAGGCACTGAACGCCCGGGCCAGTGCCCTGCGGCTGGAACTGGAAGCGCTGGTACAGGCCGATGCCGATGCCTTTGCGCCGTTGGCTGCGGCCTACGGTCTGCCCAAGGACACCCCGGAGCAGACCGCGCACAAGGCTGCTGTGCTGGAAGCCGCGCTGGACGGTGCAAGCGCCGTGCCGCTGCAGATCATGGAAAAGTGCGCCGAGGGCATCGCGCTGGCGGGACAGTACGCCGCGAAGGGTAGCGTGCTGGCGGTATCGGACGCGGGGTGTGCTGCCGTGCTGTGCAAGGCCGCCTTGCAGGCCGCAAGTCTGAATGTGTTCATCAATACCAAGCTGATGGCAGACCGCACCCATGCCGCCGCGCTGGACGCCCGGGCAGACGCATTGCTGGCAGAGTTTGTGCCCCGGGCAGACGAGATATTCACCGCCGTCAGCGGGAAACTCCGCAACAAATAATATCATAAATGAGGGAAAGTATATGGCAACGATTTTAAAGGGCGCACCGGTGGTGGCCGCCATGAACGAGCGCAACGCCGCACTCTGCGAGCAGCTGAAAGCCAAGGGCATCACCCCCACGCTGGCGGTGGTGCGTGTGGGCGAGCGGGAGGATGACCTCTCCTACGAGCGGGGCGTGATGACCCGCTGCGGCAAGGTGGGCGTCGCCGTCCGGCAGTTCGTGCTGCCCGCCGACGCCACACAGGAGCAGCTGCTCCGGGTGCTGGACGAGGTGAACACCGATAACGGCATCCACGGCTGTCTTTTGTTCCGTCCCCTGCCCAAGCAGTTCGATGACCGCACCGTCCGCGCCGCCCTGCACCCGGAAAAGGACATTGACGGCATCACGGACGGTTCGCTGGCCGGGGTGTTCACCAACACCGATCTGGGCTATGCTCCCTGCACCGCGCAGGCGTGCATGGAAATTTTGAAGTATTACAACGTCCCCCTTTCCGGCAAGCGTGCCGTGGTGGTGGGGCGCAGCCTTGTGGTGGGCAAGCCCGCCGCCATGATGCTGGACCGGGAGAACGCCACCGTCACCCTGTGCAACTCCCGCACCCGGAATCTGCCGGAAGTGTGCCGGCAGGCCGACATCGTGGTGGTGGCCATGGGTAAAATGGGCGCTGTGGGCGTGGACTGCCTGCGGGCAGGTCAGACCGTCGTGGACGTGGGCATCCATGTGAACGAGGAGGGCAAGCTCTGCGGTGACGTGCAGTTTGCCGCCGCAGAGCCGGTGGTGGACGCCATCACCCCCGTGCCCGGCGGCGTGGGCACCGTGACCACCTCGGTGCTAGTAGGCCATGTGGTGCAGGCGGCGTGCAAAAAGGCAGGGGCGTAAACTCCCCCAGTCTCGCTGCGCTCGACAGCCCCCTCTGGGATGGGGCTCCTGACGTAACCGCAAACTTTACACTTTAGCCGGAAACGTCATCGCTATGCCAAGGGCTCCATCTCCGAGGGAGCTGTCACGGCGCAAGCCGTGACTGAGGGAGTTTCTTCGGCAGCTATTCCCTCTAAATAGCGAAAGAGCCGGAAAGTCCGCGGACTTTCCGGCTCTCTTGTTTCAGCAGCTTACTTGCGGCCGTGCAGGATGGGAGACAGGGGCTTATAGATCAGCAGGCACAGCACGGCGTCCAGCAGACCCTTGACCAGCGTGAAGGGCATATTAAAGATCACAAGGCACTTGATCAGGCTGTCGGCAGAGGGCAGGATAGCCTGATACATCCCCAGAATGGCTTCCAGCGGCATATGGTAGAACTGCACATAGGCCGGGTAGGTGATGAAGTAGTTGGACGGCACACTGAACAGGGCCATGGCCACGGCACCGGCCACGGCACCGATGATGGCGTTCTTGCGGCTCTTGTGGTGCTTGTAGAGGTAACCGGCCAGTGCGGAGAACACCGCACCCAGCATGAAGTTGCACAGCTCACCCACCAGTGCGGTAGAAGTACCCTTGATGACCACATGGAGCAGGTTCTTCATAAAGCTGATGATCACACCGTACACCGGGCCAAGGGCAAAGGCACCCAGCAGAGCGGGCAGGTCGGAGAAGTCCATCTTGACGAAGGACGGGATGAGCATCGGGAGCGGGAACTCGATGAACATCAGGATAAAGGCCACCGCGCTGAGCATGGCGGCAACGGTCAGGTTGCGGGTCGTGTTTTTCTTCATGGTAATATCCTCCCGGGGCGTTTTTGCCCCAAATCATAGATTGGAAAGCCCCTTTCGCATGGTTCGGAACCGGGAAGACAATCAAAAACGCGCCCTGCCGCAGCAAACACTGCAACAGGGCGCGTAGACAAATCGTATTGCCTGCCGTTTCTTGCATCCGGACTATACCGTTGGCCCCGGAGTTTCACCGGGTCAGCACCCTTGCGGGTGGTCGCGGGCTGTACCGCCAGTGGGGAATCTCACCCCGCCCTGAAACGAACTTTCTGGCCAAGAGTATAACGCGGCTGCTCCGCCTTGTCAACCCCTTTTTTATTTGCCCTGCACGGGCCGGATATGGTATACTGTGGGACAGGATGTTACAATTTTTGATACAAGGAGCTTTTTGCCATGATTTTTACCGTTCGTGACCTCGGGTTCGAGATCGGGCCTTTTTTGCTGGAGGGCTGGTGGGCGCTGGCTGCCCGGGCTGTCTGCGCCGCTGTCATCGTTTTTGCGGGGCTTCTTGTCGGCTGGCTGCTGCGCCGGAAGATCTTTCCCGCTCTGCTGGCCCGCAGCTGGCACTTTTCCGCCACGCCCATCCTCCTGCGCAGCTTACAGGTCCCTTTGGAGCGGATGGCCTTTTACAGCGGCCTGTATCTGGCCCTGACCAGCCTGCCGTGGGCCATTCCGGGCCTGACAAAGTTTCTGTTCACGGCCTATAAGATCGCAACGACCCTCCTGTTCTGCCAGGGCCTGTACAATGCTTCTGAGGTAGCCGACCTGCTGCTGGCCTCCTGCAGCCCGGAGATCCGGAGCAACAAGACCCTGCGCTCCCTGCTGGACACTACTTACAAAGTGCTGGTCATCATTCTGGGCATTGCTACCTGCGCGCAGATCGTCGGCTTCCCCATCGGCAGCATCGTAGCCGGTGCCGGTCTTGTGGGCCTGACCATCTCACTGGCCGCACAGGAAAGCGCCAGCAACCTGTTCAGCGGCATCGTCATCCTGCTGGACAAACCCTTTTCCATCGGCGACTGGATCACCGTGGGCAATGTGGAGGGCGAGGTCATCGATATCAACTTCCGCTCCACCCGCATCCGCTCCATGGACCACAGCGTGGTCATTATCACCAACAGCCAGATCTGCGCCTCCACTGTCCAGAACGCGGCCCTGCGCACCATGCGGCCCTATAAGTTCACACTGGGTGTCACCTACGGCACTACCCGTGCCCAGCTGGAAAAGCTGATGGCGGACCTGCAGGCCATGCTGGACAACAGCCCTTACACCAACAAGGGCACCAACATCGTCCGGCTGACCAGCTTTGGCGATTCCAGCATCAACATCCTGATCTCGGCCTACCTGACCACCAACGTCTATGCCACCTTCCTGCAGCAGCAGAATGATCTGAACCTGAACATCATGGACGTGATGCAGGCAGACGGCGTAGACTTCGCCTTCCCCTCCACCAGCGTCTACATCGAAAAGAATTGAGCATACCACAACGCCCCCTGTGTGCCTGCTGCGGCGCACAGGGGGCGTTTTTATCATGCGTTATTCCCGGGTTCTGATCTCGATCGTTCTGCCGCCAAGATTTTCATAGACGCGGTGGGAGACGGAGAGCACCGTGCGGCCCGCGGACGCACGGCGCAGAGCCGCCAGCACACGGGCCTCGGTTTCAGCATCCAGATTGGCGGTGATCTCATCCAGCAGCAGCACGGCGGGATCTGCGGCGGCGGCACGGGCAATGGACAGCAGCTGCCACTCGCCCTGCGAGAAGAGGCCCTCGGTACAGACGGTGTCATAGCCCTCCGGCAGAGCCCGGATGGCAGCATCGATCCCGGCCAGTGCGGCGGCAGCCCTTGCCATTTCCCCGGTGATCTGCGGGTCTCCCAGCGTGATCTGTTCCAGCACAGTGCCCGGCACGCGGGAGAAATGCTGTTCCACACAGCCGATGCAGGTGCGGCGCTCCCGGTCGGTGATGTCCCCCACCTTCACGCCGCCGATGGTCACCGTACCGGTCTCCGGCTGATACAGGCCCAGCAGGAGCTTGAACACGGTGCTCTTGCCCGCACCGGTGCGGCCCACCAGCGTGACCTGCTCCCCCTGTTTCACGGTCATGGAAAAATCCTTCAGAACGTGCCGTTCCCCATAGCCGAAGGTGACGTGCGCAAATTCCACATCGCCCCGGGCGGCCTCCCTGCGCGCAGGCGGGATCGTGCGCTCCGGCTGGTCGAGAAAGGCATCGATGCGCCTGACACCCGCCATGGCCGACTGGATGGTCTGGATCTCCATGCCCAGGCTTTCGATGGGGGCGAAGATGCGGGAGATGTAGTTGATGACGGCCACCGAAGTGCCCACTGACATACCGAACAGGGTCAGGAGTTGCGCGTTCCCCGAAGCGGAGAGCAGCATCACGATGCCGACCACAACGGCATTCAACAGCAGCACCACCGGCGAATAGACAGCATCATAAAAATTGGTGCGCTCCATGGCGGCATAGCTGTCACCGATGCACCGGTCATACCGGCGCTCCATGTAATCTTCCAGACCCAGCGCCCGGATGGTGCGGATGTTGTGCAGGGTCTCGGGCACCTGCCCGGAGACAGCGGCGACCGCGCGGCGGTTGTCCAGCTGCGCGGCCAGCATCCGCTTCTGGACATAACGGGTGAACACGGCAAACAGTGGCAGCACCAGCAGCAGGATCAGCGCAAGGCCGGTGTTTTTTACCGCAATGACCCCCATGATGGAGACGATGCGGCAGGCATCTGCTGCCATGCTGATGATGCCGGAAGTGAACAGGGCTTCCACCGTGTCCACATCGCCCGAAAAGCGGGCGGCCACCTCGCCGGGGTTCTGCTCTGCCAGTGTACCGGCGGGCAGGCGGCTCAGCTTCCGGGACATCTCCGAGCGCAGGGCATGGGTCATCCTCTGGCCAAAGAGCACCAGCAGGCTTTCCTGCGCCGAGGTGAGCACACCTTCCAGTGCAAGGCTGCCGAAGTAGAGCAGCACGGCCAGAAAGGACAGCGGGAGGCCCGCGGTCAGACGGTCGATGATCCGGGCCAGCAGCAGGGGCGGCAGCAGGGATGCCGCCACCGAAGCTGCCACACACAGCACCGTGCCCACCGTGAGAAGGCGGTGCGAAGCCGCTGCCATCCGGACGGCAGCAAACACGCCGTGATCATTTTTCTTTTTCATGCGCCCTCTCCCCCTTTCAGGCCGGTCTGGCTTTCATACAGCTGGCGGTAGACCGGAACCGCTGCCATCAGCTCCTCGTGGGTGCCAACGGTGGTTCTGCCGCCCTCCATAAAGATGATCTGCTGCATCTGCGGAAAATGGTACAGCCGGTGGGAAATCAGGAACACCACCTTATCCCTGGCATACGCCTGCAGCTCGGCAAAGATCGCATCCTCGGTGCTGCGGTCCAGTGCCGAGAATGGGTCATCCAGCACCAGCACCGGGCGGGGATGGGCCAGCGTCCGGGCCAATGCCAGACGCTGTGCCTGCCCGCCGGAAAGGCGGGTGCCGCCGCTGCCG
>OKSO01000698.1_pt1 | contig 12883 bp, 13 predicted proteins | sample 1606241 | NCBI WGS metagenome assembly OKSO01 (sample SAMEA3879540, study PRJEB24766) | human gut metagenome | biome: human-associated habitat; feature: feces | place: USA | collected 1985/1987
GCGAGGGGGAACCACGTGGTGCGCAGCGCCGTGCGCGGCGAAACTCTACGAGGTTTTTTGACAGTCTCGTGAAAAGCGGGTTATGTCTCGTCAAGCGGCTTGATGACCTTGTTATAGGTGTGGCGCAGCATGATGACGGCGATCACAAGGCAGAAGACCTCGGCGATCGGGAAGGCATACCAAACGGCCTCGAGGCCGATCGTGTGCGCAAGCACATAGGCGGCAGGCAGGAGCACGGCGAGCTGACGGGTGATCGACATGATCATGCTGAAAAAGCTGTTTCCGAGCGCCTGAAATACCGAGGAGCAGACGATGGTGAAGCCCGCGAACACAAAGCAGAGGCTGATGATGCGCAGTGCCGGAACACCAATGCGGAGCATATGCTCCGAGGCATCGAACAGCAGCAGAAGCTGCCCGGGAATGAGCTGCACGACCGCCATGCCGACGACCATGATGCTGACAGCATAGATCGCACTGAGGCGCACGGTCTGTAGGATGCGGTCGGCGCGGCGCGCGCCGTAGTTGAACGACACGATGGGCACCATGCCGTTGTTCAGGCCGAAGACAGGCATAAAGACGAAGCTCTGGAGCTTGAAGTAGATGCCGAAAACGGCGGCGGCCGTCTTGCCGATCTCGCCGAAGGCGAACAAGATCTTGTTGATGCCATAGGTCATGAACGAGCCGATGGAGCCCATGATCGCGGAGGGAATGCCGATGTAGAGAATGCTGCCGCAGACCTTTCCCTCCACACGGAAGCCGCGCACAGCAAAGCGCAGTTCCTTGTTTTTGCGTACGTTCAGAATGATCGCCACAATGCCGCCGACGATCTGGCCAAAGACCGTGGCGATCGCCGCACCGGTCACGCCCATGGCGGGAATGCCGAGTGCGGGAACGCCGAAGATCAGCAGCGGGTCGCAGAGAATGTTGGTGATCGCGCCGGTGCACTGCGAGATCATCGAGAGCATCGTCCGGCCGGTCGCCTGAAGCAGACGCTCAAAAATAAGCTGTGCGAACAGACCCACGGAGAAAATGCAGCAGATCGACAGATAGTCCTTGCCGAGGGCGATGATCTCCGCATCGTTGGTCTGACCGCGGAAAAACGCATCCATTGCAAAAAAACCGATCAGAATGAAAATCAGGCAGCAAATCAGCTCGATGAAGATGCCCTGCAAGGCGATGCGCTGCGCATGCTTCTGGTTGCCCTCGCCAAGACTTTTGGACAAAAGCGCGTTGACACCGACGCCGATGCCGACACCGAGGGAGATCATCAGGTTTTGAATGGGGAAGGAGATGGAGACGGCGGTGAGCGCGGCCTCACTGACGCGGGAAACGAAAATGCTGTCAACGATGTTGTAAAGCGCCTGCACCAGCATGGATGCCATCATTGGCAGCGACATGCTGATCAGCAGCTTGCGGACGGGCATCGTACCCATCTTGTTTTGTGCCTGTTCTGTACTCATAATCCAATACCTTTCAAAAATGCTCATATAGTTATACTATATCCGTGTGTTCGTGTCAATTCGTACAGTTCGTACAGAGAGAAAAGAAAGCCGCCGCCTGCGGTGAAATTTTGGTTGACTTCCGGAGAAAAACATGCTATCATACTATAGCACTTTGAAAGAAGCGCGTTTTGCTAGTGTGGCTCAGTCGGTAGAGCAGCTGATTCGTAATCAGCAGGTCGCCGGTTCAAGTCCGGCCACTAGCTCCAGAAACCGGTGAAAATCGAGAGATTTTCGCCGGTTTTCTATTTTATTTGTTCGGTTTTTCAGGTGGCGAATTTTCCTGACCCACACCGTGACCCAAACGCGGAAATGTCCAGAGAGCGGCGGAGAGGATGAGCGTGTCATTCTCCCCACCGCTCTCTGATTTTTCTTTGCTTTTTCACATCACCTGCGCCATGAAATTTCCCATCTTTTCGGCGGCGCTCTCCTGCATTTGCCGCGTGACGTGGGTGTAGGTGCGGAGTGTGAAGCCTGCATCAAAGTGACCGAGCATGCTGGACACGGTCTTTACGTCCACGCCGTTTTGTAGTGCCAAGGTCGCGAATGTGTGTCGTAAGTCATGAAATCTCAGGTGTTCCAGCCCTGCGTCCTTCAGGATTTTCTTGTGAATGTTCACGACCGAATCCGGATGGTACATCTCGCCTGTTTTCGGAGACGGGAACATCCATGGGCTGCCGGGATGCTTTTGGTGTTCTGCGACCAGCAGATCGACGGCATCCTGTGGAATCGAGATGTTGCGGATGGAGTTTTCCGTTTTCGGGCGCGTGATGTCCGGCTCGCCCGCGTTGTTGCGGCCGGCCTGCTTGCTGACGGAAATCGTCTTGTTTTCGATGTCCAAGTCCGACCATTGGAGCGCCACCAATTCGCCTTTGCGCAGACCGCTGATGAGCTCCAGATAGAACATCGGCAGGACGCCACGCTGATTTGCTGCTGTCAGATAGGATTTGATCTGCTCTGGCGGCAGGATCTTCATTTCATGCTTCGGGATTTTGGGCGGAATACAGTCATTCGCTGGATTGCGCATAATCAGGCGTTCCTTGACTGCCCGGTCGAGCGCGTTGTGCAGCATCGTGTGGATTCCGCGAATCGTCGAATCGCTCAGTCCCGGTTGCTTGCCTTTCTGCGCTTCGCGGAGCCGCCCGTGTTCCTGTAGGTCTTTGTAGAGCCATTGCAGATCGCGTCCGGTCAGCTTTTTCAGCGGAATGTCTCCGATATGCGGGACGATATGTAGCTCAATGCCGCGCCGGTAGTATTCTGCAGTCGAGAATCGCAGGTGTGGCTTTGCGTATAGCTCGTACCACGTTTGCAGCCATGTGCCGAGGGTATATTCATCTACGCGTCGTACATTGACGGTTTCCGCTTCCGCGACCGCCTTTGCCAGCTTCTCTTTTACCTCTGCCTGCGTCTTGCCGAGGACGTTCTTGATCAGCCGCTTGCCGGTCTTTTCGTCATATCCGGCAGTGTAGCGCCCTTCCCAGCGTCCGTCCTTCCGTTTCCGGATGTTGCCTTCCCCGTTTGCCCGTTTCTTTGCCATATCTGTGCCCCCTTCGTTTTGGTAGCACAAACAACTACCACAGAACAGGCACAAAGTCTACTGATTTTTTCGGAAGATCGGAATATTTTTTGCTCAGTTCCACACATATCAGAAATCCCTATTCTTTGTTTACTGCGGCGCAGTTTTTGCGCTCTGATAAATGGTGTTGACAAACGTTATCACCTGTGCTATTCTCAAAATATAACATGCGTTAATATTGGCAATAGGGGTGGTATGCAATGGAACATCTCAAACTGTCTGACGGCGAATGGAAACTGATGAAAATGCTCTGGGCGGGGCAGCCGCAGACGTTGGCGGAGCTGGTGACTGCCTTGGACGCGGACACCGGTTGGAGCCGGGCGACAATCTTTATGATGCTCAAGCGTTTGATCGCCAAGGGCGCAGTCACGATGGACGACAGCGGAAAATTTCAGAAATACGGCGCTGCGATCACCTATTCTGATGTCGAGCCGGAGGAAACGGAATCGTTTCTGTCCAAGGTCTACGGCGGCAGCGTGGGAATGATGGTCTCGAATCTGGTCGGACGCGGTGCGCTGTCCGAACAGGAGATTCAGGAACTGAAAGCTATTTTGGATTCAGCGGAAACGCGGGAGGTCTGATATGCTGCGAGACATTCTAACACTTTCGGCGCTGATTCTGGTTGTGCTGCTTGTGCGGGCGATATTCAAAAACCGCGTGCCGAAGCGGATGCTCTATGCGCTTTGGCTGGTCGTGCTTTTGAAACTCTGCTTGCCGGGAACACTGGTTCCTCTGCCGGTTCTTCCGGCAGAGGACGCGGCAGTTCCGGCGCAGAGCGCAGAGCGGCCCGTGCAGACTGCACCGGTGATTCAGCGACCCGCACAAACCGTGACGAAACCGCAAACACCTGCGCAGCAACCGGCTTCCCCGGTACAAGAAACTGCGAAACCGGCTGCAAAGCCGTTGACGACGGCACAGATTCTTCAAATTGCCTGGTTCAGCGGCAGCGCATTGCTCGGACTCTGGCTGTTCGGCGCGTGGGCGGTGTTTACGATTCGGCTGCACCGCGACCGGCGTTTTCTCGGCAAGCGCGGCGGAACGTGCATCTATGTTTCCGGCGCGGTCAAATCGCCGTGTCTGGCCGGACTCATTCCGGCGGTCTATCTGACGGAGGACGTACTGCAAACAGATGCGGCGGAATTGATTCTGTCCCATGAACTGACGCATCTGCGACATTTGGATTTTCTGTGGTCGCTCTGCCGCGCAGTGGCCGTGAGCGTCTATTGGTGGAATCCGCTCATCTGGGTTGCTGCAATTTGCTCCAAGCGCGACGCGGAGCTGGCGTGTGATGAGGCAGTCGCTGCCAAACTGCCGGAAAAGGAACGGCTTGCCTACGCCCGCGCGATTCTGGCACAAGCGCCGCGCAAGGCGTCAGCCCTGAGTTTGGCTGGGCCTCCGATCAAAGAACGGATTTTGTTCCTGACGAAAAAGCGGCGTACCAGCGTATTGTGCGTGATTCTGGCTTTGCTGCTCGTCGTATCTGCGACCGGCTGCTCGTTTGCGGAGCTGACGCGGCAGAAAGCGGGAGAAATCACAATGCCGGATCATGCAGCCGATTCCAGCGCAAACGCAACGCCGCAAGAGGCGGATTCTGCGCTGCCGGTCATGGATACGGTTGAACTGATTGGGTTCGTTGCCGATTCGCAAACGCCGTGGATTGAACTGTACGAAAGCACAGACAGCAAGGAGCCGCTTGCAAAGATTCCTTATGATCTGATTGCGGCGCTCCCCGGCTGTGACAGGAAAAGTGAAGCCTTTACCTTTGGATTTCTTGATTCCACCACATTCTACTATGGCGAGATCGGCGCGTTCTGTTGGTGCGTCGCCGCGCTGCCGCCCGCAGCCGGAACAGGCGCAGCAAATGTCTGCACTTCCCCGGACAGCGGCGAAACGTGGGAAATTTCTGACCCAAACGCGCTTTATACCGGCACGGTCATCGGCGCTGGCTTTGCGTCTGAAACGGTCGGCTTTATCAGCTATCGCTACTTTTTTGACAACGGCCCCGAAATTGCGCGGACGCTGGACGGCGGCAAAACATGGACGCGGTTGGAACTGGATATTCCGGCAGAATATGCGCAGTACAATATGCAGCCACAGAATCCAACGTTTTCCGGCAATGACGGCAGCTATCCGATCATACTGCTTGGCAAGGACGGAAACGACCGCACCACGACACTTCATACGCACGACGGCGGTATGACTTGGACGTGGGACGGTATTCCGGCAAGCGACAGCAATACACTTGATCTTCCGGAAGAAGCTGCCGCATGGGTCAACACATATCTTTCTGCGCAGTACACCGTATTGGACACGCAGACCTTTGATTTTGACGGCAACAACTATATTCTGCTGCTCGTTGGCAGTGAAAATCCCTCAGTTACCGGCTACCAGGTATTCGCCTTGGAGCAGAATGACGGCGCATACGTTCTCTATGCGTGGAATGAATCGTATGGCTGGGATTCCTCGCTTGAAGATATGGTCTGCGCGATGCGTACAGACACATTTGCCGCTGTCTACGGTTTTACAAAAGGCAGCGATCTGGCATTCGATATGCTTGAGCTTACGCTTGACGACGGAAGCGAAGAAACTGTTTCCATCGAGCCGAATACGCCATTCCTGCATGTGATCCCCGGTAGGCTGAAAGAAGTTCAGAACATTACACTTTCCGGCAGCGAAACGAATACGAAACAAAATATTGGTCGCGGCTGGAATGCACGCCCCGACAGCGTTGAAGATATCTATCCGATGAATGACAGCATCTGGTCAAGAGTTCACGCAAGGCTGGATTGCGGACACTGGGTGCCGGAATACGAAGATGGGGTCTGGGAATTTGAGTTGGAGGACAGCAAACGGAGCGACCTGCCCGGCGATATTTTCCAGTGGCCGCGCTATTATTCTGCATTTGTCGATTATTTCAGCGGCATGAATGCCGACCTGAGCTATCTGGATCAGGATTCGTTCTGGACAAAGGACTTGTCAGAGGACGGTCAAACGCTGATCGTCACAATGACGCGGGGCGATGAAGCGCTTACACTTTCCTATTCGCTCCAAACACAGAAAATCAGTGTCGGAGAAAACAATGGTCTTTGAGGCATGGCTGGATGAAACAAATCGCATTGTGTCCTTTCACGAAATTCCAGACAGCCGGTATTACAGCACAGAATACCAGGCTTTTGGGAATATCATCGTCAATCTGGTTCTGGCGGGGTATCGGGCACAATAGAATATTATAAACGGCAGCCTGCAGGCTGCCGTTTTCATATCTTCTGCTGTGCCCCGTTTGTGCCTGCTGCTGCAGGTGCCGCGATGCGGACTTATTTTTTTCAAAAGCCTATTGACTTTTCATGTCTACGCGTGTAGAATACAGCTATATTCTACACGTGTAGACAGGAGGCGTTAACATGGAAATTCCAAAAATACATGAGGGCGAGTACCGATTCTGCCTGATTCTATGGGATCATGAGCCGGTCACCGCGGCCCAGCTTGCAAAGCTTTGTCTGGAGCAGCTGGGTTGGAAACGAACGACAACCTACACCGTCATCAAACGGCTTGGGGAGCGCGGGATCCTGAAAAATGAGAATGGGCTTATTACCGCACTCGTTTCCAAGGACGAAGCACAGGCGTATGAGATTGATGAATTGGTTGAAAAGAAATTTGAGGGCTCTTTGCCTACGTTTATTGCGGCTTTTACAAAACGGCAGGATCTGTCTGAACACGAGCTCGACGAAGTGCAGCAGATGATCGACCGCATCCGGAGGGGAGAGACACGATGAGCGCACTCTTTTTAAAAATCTTCAATATGAGTGTCTCCGCAAGCTGGATCGTCGCCGCGGTACTGGTGCTGCGGTTGTGTCTGCGCAGAGCGCCCAAGTGGTGGAGCGTCCTGCTTTGGGGGATTGTCGCGGTGCGGCTCGTTCTTCCATTTTCGATCGAAAGTACATGGAGTCTGATCCCGAGCATAGAAACCATCAGCCCGGCAATCACGCTGGAGCAGACCCCCTCCGTCCAGACAGGCATTCCGGCGCTGAACAGCGTGATAAACCCGGTCATCGGCAGCTCCCTTGCCCCCGCACCGGGCGCAAGCGCCAATCCGCTGCAGATATGGATTTCGGTTTTCACGGCGGTCTGGATTGCCGGCGCTGCGCTGCTTCTTCTGTATTCCGCCGTCAGCTATGGCCGGCTGCGCTGGAGGCTCCGTGAAGCTGTGCGCCTGCAGGGCAGGATCTATCAGAGTGAGAATGTGCATTCTCCGTTTTTGTTCGGGATCATCCAGCCCAAAATCTATCTTCCGTATCACATGGAGTCCCGCGATCAGTGCCATGTCATTGCCCACGAGCAGACCCATCTGCGCCGCGGCGACCATATCTGGAAACCCCTTGGGTTCCTTCTGCTGACCATTCACTGGTTTAACCCGGTGATGTGGCTCAGCTATGTGCTGCTGTGCCGTGACATTGAACTGGCATGCGATGAAGCAGTCATCAAAGAATTAGGAAACGAGCAGCGGGCCGATTATATGCAGGCGCTTGTCACCTGCAGCGCAAATCGCCGCACACTTGCGGCCTGCCCCCTCGCTTTCGGAGAAATTGGAATTAAGGAGCGTGTAAAATCAGTGATGCATTATAAAAAGCCAGCCATCTGGATCGTACTTGTGGCCATTATTGCCTGCGTTGTTCTTGCCGCGTGCTCGTTGACAGATCCGGTGGATTCCCAGAAAGACACCCCCAGCAATACTACCGCCGAAGCTGCGGCAGAAACTGCCTCCGATTCAGTGTCGGACACCACTCCGGAAAATCCTGCTGCACCCACGGAAAATAAGACGGACGCCGAGCTGCCCGCGCAGAGCTATGCGCAAGAGGATGCACCGGCTGCAGCCGAGCCAGACAACGCGCAGCTGGATGCCGCAATCAGCGCTGCCGTTTTCGACCACTACGCAGGCGATGTGCAGGAGGGGCAGATCCACGCGGAAAGCCACGCACTTCTGGCCACAGATTCTGCCGCCGATGCCAATGGCACAGAGAAACTCACAGCGTTTCTGCTTGTTCTTCAGGGTGCATATCACGTTGACGGCGGAACTGTAATGCAGGATTCCGGAAGCTATATCCCGACGGCCATCACATTCCAGATCAGCAGCACCGGCCAATACACCCCAGAGGAATACTGGGAGCCGAGCGATGCAAGCTACTCCGATGACATTCAGGCAAAATTCCCGACCAGCGCAGCAGAAGAAGCACTGATGAACGATCAGGCATATATTGATGAGCTGAATGCCGCGTGCGAGCAAAAGGTACTTGAGGCCGTGAACGGCGCGGGCCATTGAGCCGTACAGCCGCGGGAGCGTAAAAGGAGAACCGGGATGTTGGAAAACGCAGAGGGCCGGTTTGAGGCGTGGTTGGACGAAGAAAACCGCATTGTGTCCTTTCACGAAATACCGGACAGCCGGTACTGCAGCGCGGAGGAACACGATTTCTGGCAGATGATTGTCAGCCTGATTCTGGCTGGATCTCGGGTGCAGTAAAGCATAGATTTTTCAGAAGGCAGCGTGCAAGTTTTCGGACCTGCACGCTGCTTTTCTCTGTAAACTCGGAGCTGCTTCACCCACCTCTGCACCTGCTGTTTTTTCCGTTTTCCGTGCACTTTTTTCGTACAACCCCGTCGTGTTCCTTGAAACGGCGGGCTTTTTTCAAACTGCGACCCCACAAGTGCTATTTTTGCCCTCTCAACAACCCCCTCGCAAATCCCCGAAACTGCCCGCACGGCGGGCAGATGTGACCGCCGCGGGATGCGCACGACCCCGCGGCTTTGTCCTGCTTTCTCGCCGCTTTCTCGCCGCTTTCTCGCCGCGGCGTCCAAAATCCCTCGATTTTGACCATTTTCAGCAATTTCCCGCATTTGCCGCAAGCGGCTTTTCCCGCGGCCATCTCGTCCTGTTCCGATGTTTTCTGCCAACGCTCCCGTACAGCGGTGCAACGTCCGGTCTTCGGGCTTCCGGCGGGTACACGCTCGGCTGGGCGGCGAAAGCGGCACAAACCGCCAACACGGGCGCGACAGGCTGTGACTGGCGTTTTGTCTGCGCTCTCAACCTGTGTTTTCAACAAAATCGGCATATTTTCGTCTTGCCGCATCCTCGTCCAGCTTCTGCATTTGCCGGTCATAGTCCTGCTGGAGTGCAGTTTGAATTGGACAGATTGTGAACAGCAGGTTGCCATTGCGTTTGCAGCCATCCTTCGTCGTAACCATCGTCGGCTCCGTGATGAGCAACTCGTGTTCTTCGAGCGCCCGGATGTGTTTGCGGATTGTGTTCGGACTCAACCCAACCGCTTCACCGATTTTTCGGTAGCTTGGCCAGCATTGGAATGTCTGCCGATCTTCGCAGAACAGAAGGTAGGCGTAGATCGCGATCTCTGCCGCGCTCAGACCCAGCGAGAAAATTTCTTTCGGCAGCGGGAAGTAGTCCTTGACCGAATCGCATGTCGGCCAGAGATTTCGCTTCACTCAGTTCCTCCCGTGTGCTGCTCTACCCAGCGGATGAACGCTTCTTTCGGAACGACGACCCGATTCCCGATTCGCAGCGCGGGGAAATCCTTTTCGTGCATCAGTTCGTAGCTGCTGGACGGCGCAATGCCCAGCACTTTCGCTACTGTCGCCGCATTCAGGAACAGCGGCAGTTCGTCATAATTCTTGTAGATTGATTCTTTCATGTTGTCCTCCTTTGTTTGTAGTTACTATTCTCGTTTGATTTCGTCTTTTCTGAAAAAACACCTCCTACCCTTTATCCGTATTCAGAGGGCTTTTGTACCAAACTTTTTCAAAAAATTTGTCCGTCACAAAAATCCTCTCATTACTAGTAGGGATAAAAATCGCAGTTTTGACAGCCAGTTTTCAAAAAATTCAGAAATTTTTTCGCCGTTCAAAACATCCCCCTATTTAATCCGACGCTAAAAGCCGTTTTTGACACCCTCCTCTGCAAATTTTTTAATTCAGGGGGAGAAGATATTTTACGTCCAGCAATAACGCCCTCTATTTGATCCGACAGATTTTTGCGTTTTGAGCGGCGTCTCACCGAAAAAAATCCCCTCACTGCATAGGCCACGGGAACGCGATTTTTAGAAGCCTTTTCGAGAAAATTCACAGATCATTTACATTTCCGCGCCTGCGCTGCCTGTTTGCGTCCATCCGAAAAAGTCCTTCTATTTAATCCGACAGAAAGTCGCGTTTTGAACAGCCTGTTTTGAAATTTTTTTCGATGGCAAAATATAGCCACCGTCCAAACGGACAGCGGCATCAAGTCAGCAGCTTGCATTCAGCTGCACTTCGAGTTATACTGGTTTTGGAATTTATTTGCCGTGAGGTTGCTAGCCCTTCTTCTGCGTTTGCCGTTCCTGCAATGCTGCTTCACAGAGGCACAACGCCCGGTTTTCAGGCTTTCGGCGGGTACGCGTTCGGCTGTGTCCTGAAAACGGCACAAACTGCCGACACAGGCGTGACGGTGCGGGAATCGCATTTTGTTGTTCGCCTTTTTTGAAAGACGCTTAACTTCGATTTGACTTTCACGCTGATTTATGGTTATAATATCAGCATGAAAGTTGGTGACAGATATGTGTTTTGAGACACTCGACGATTTGCTGCATGAGCGGAACGGAATTCTGCGAACGTCAGATGCGTTGGCTCGCGGTATTACAAAATCTCAGTTTTACGAATACGTCAATTCTGCGAAATTAGAAAAAGCCGCACACGGCATCTATGTGTCTGCGGATATGCTGACGGACGAACTGTACTTATTGCAGGCACAGTTTCCACGCGCTGTTTTTTCGCACGAGGCGGCGCTTTATCTGCACGATCTCAGCGAATATGAACCGATTCCCTTGACAGTGACCGTTCCTGCGAGTTACAACAGCACCGGACTGACTCGGAAAGGCGTGAAAGTCTACTACGTGAAACCGGAGTGGTACACACTTGGTTTAATTGAGATCCCTTCTTTTGGTGGTCATCTGGTTCACGCCTACGACCTGGAACGCACGATCTGCGACGTGATTCGACGCAGTGAAATGATGGATGTGTCTGCATTTAATTATGCAGTCAGGGAGTACACAAAACGAAGGGATAAGAATTATGCGAAGCTGATTCGTTACGCAGCAGCGCTTCGTGTAGAGAAAAAGCTTCGTGAGAAAATGGGGGTGCTGTTCTGAATGATCAAGACATCTAAGCAATTGAAAGATCTGGTTGGAAACCGTGCGCATGGAGACAGCGCAAAATCCATGCTGTTTCTCCGGAACTATGCGATGGAGCGATTTTTGGAGCGGCTTTCTGCATCTAAGTATAGAAACTGTTTTATTTTAAAGGGTGGTATGTTGATTTCCGCAATGGTCGGGATCGACAGCCGTGCGACGATGGACATTGACACCACCCTGCGCAACTACCCTTTGAATTGCGAAAGCGCCGAGCAGATCGTCCGGCAGATCGCCGATGTGGAAATTGACGACAAAATCAGCTTTGTAATCAAGAAAACAGAAGAAATTATGGAAGATTCGGAGTACCAGGGTGTGCGGCTCTCGCTTGATGCATATCTGGACAAAACGAGGATTCCCTTGAAGATCGATATTTCCACCGGCGATGTCATTACCCCTTGTGAAATATCGTTTTCGTACCAGCTGATGTTTGAAAACCGAACAATCCCCTTGTTGGCATATCCACCTGAGACAGTTCTCGCTGAAAAGCTGGAAACGATCCTTTCACGCGGGGAAGCAAATACACGGCTGCGTGATTTCTATGATGTGTATATCCTGCAAAGAGAGGATTTCGTCGTAACACCTGATGCACTGTGCCATGCGTTACTTGCAACCTGTCGAAAGCGCGGACACGAAGATCTGCTTCACACATATGCGTCTATCCTTGACAGAGTCCGACAGAGCGACACAATGCGTACACAATGGATGAAATATCAATCAGATTTCGACTATGCTGCCGGGATTACCTGGGATACTGTTTTGGACACAGTTGAAACACTTTGTATGAAAACATTGGATGATCATGCATTTGGAGATGAACTGCCACAGGAAGAATCACAATTTGAAATGCACTTGCTTTAACCCCGCTATTCTTTGATTACTGCGGCGCAATTTCTGCGCGGGTATTTGGCTTTGACCCACACGCTGACCCACACGGCGAAACGAGCGGACGGAAACAGCGGAAACAAGAGGTGCAAAGAGCATTGATTTCCGAGCAGAAAGTGCTGAAAACGTCCAGAAATCGTTATTTTTATATCTTTTCTACTCTTCGTAATCAGCAGGTCGCCGGTTCAAGTCCGGCCACTAGCTCCAGAAACCGGTGAAAATCGTAAGATTTTCGCCGGTTTTCTCTTGTGTTTGTTCGGATTTTCGGGTAGCGAAATCGCCTGACCCACACCGCGACCCACACGCGGAAATGTCCAGAGAGCGTCGGAGAGGATATGTATCTCATCCTCTCCGACGCTCTCTGCTTTTTTACATGACTTGCGCCATGAAATTGCCCATCTTTTCGGCGGCGCTTTCCTGCATCTGGCGCGTGACGTGGGTGTAGGTTCTCAGCGTAAAGCCCGCGTCGAAGTGACCGAGCATACTTGATACCGTTTTCACGTCTATGCCGTTTTGCAAGGCTAACGTTGCGAATGTGTGACGCAAGTCGTGAAATCTCAGGTGTTCCAGCCCTGCGTCCTTCAGAATTTTCTTGTGGATGTTGACCACTGAATCCGGGTGGTACATTTCACCGGTTTTCGGCGACGGGAACATCCATGGGCTGCCGGGATGCTTTTGGTGTTCTGCGACCAGCAGAT
>OKSO01000702.1_pt1 | contig 12852 bp, 9 predicted proteins | sample 1606241 | NCBI WGS metagenome assembly OKSO01 (sample SAMEA3879540, study PRJEB24766) | human gut metagenome | biome: human-associated habitat; feature: feces | place: USA | collected 1985/1987
TGATGAGCGTGGAGCCCGGCTTCGGCGGGCAGAAGTTCATGCCCTCGGCGCTGGAAAAGCTGCGCTGGCTCAAGGAAGAGCGGGCAAAGCGGAGCGCCCGCTACCTGCTGGAAGTGGATGGCGGCGTGGATGACACCACCGCCCCCCTGTGCGTGGAGGCGGGTGCCGATATTCTGGTGGCGGGCAGTGCCGTGTTCGGCGCAGCCGACCCGGCTGCGGCAGTGCGCCGTCTGGCCGCCCTGTGAGAGGTGCCTTACCATGGATGAACGTTTGATCCAGCAGCAGGAGCAGGAGCTTGCAAAGACGGGGCGGTACTATCTGCACGTCTGCTTTATGACCATCCCGCTGCTCTGCATGGCCTGCTTCCTGTACGGTCTGCGGCCCCTGCTGCTCTGCGGCGCGGCGCTGCTCACCGGCAATCTGTGTGACCGCCTGGTCTCCCTGCTGCGCCGCCGCGTGTATCGGGCCGGGGATTTCTCCAACGAGAGCTTTGCCCTCATCATCGCTCTGCTCATGCCCGCCACGGTGGACTGGTATGTGGTCATTATGGCGGTGCTGGCCGGTGTCCTCATCGGCAAGGAGGTGTTTGGCGGCTACGGCAGCTATCCCTTCAACCCCGCTGCTGTGGGCTACGCCGTGGCGGCGGTGTCCTGGCCGGAGCAGGTGTTCCGCTACCCCCAGCCCTATATCAACATCCCCCTGTGGGATGCCACCGACGTGCCGGTGTCCAGTACCATCTCGGATACCCTGCGCAGCGGCGGCAGCCTGAACATCAGCGCCATTTCGCTGGGCCTGGGCGAGTACGCCGCCCCCATGGGCACGGGTGCCGCCCTCATCCTTCTGGCCTGCGGGCTTTTCCTCTGGCTGCAAAAGGATGTCCGTCTGGGCGCTTCTGTCAGCTTTGTGGTCACCTGTGCCCTCATCGCCTTCCTCTTCCCCCGTCAGGTGGGTGTGAACGGCGTGGACATCGCCCTGCGCCTGCAGTGCGTGCGGGACGAGCTGCTGACCGGTGCCATGCTGTTCAGCGCGGTGTTCCTGCTCAACGAGCCCTACACCTGCGCCCATCACCATCTGGGCCGCATCCTGTACGGTGTGCTGGTGGGTGCGATCACCATGGGCTTCCGGTATTACGGCGTGTACGAGACGGGTGTCTGCTTTGCCCTGCTCACGGTCAACAGCATTTCCGGCTGGATGGACCGCACCGAGAGCCGCCTGTATCAGCTGATGCACCGCCCTGCGGCCGGAAAGGAGGGCGCTGAATGAAACGTTCCATTGCAGAACTGATCACCCGCGATCCGGAGAAGTTTGCCCACCATGACCGGGTGTTCAAAAACAACCCCGTTGTCATGCAGGGCATGGGTCTGGCTCCACTGGTGGTGCTTGCCACCACGGGCAAAAATGCTTTGATGCTGGCCGTGGCTGTGGCCCTGCTGCTCACGCCTTCCCGGATGCTGGCCTGCCTGGTCAGCCGCCTGTTCCCCCTGCGGGACGAGCAGCCCGCCCCGGAAGAGCTGGAGAAAAAGCTGCTGCCCCGGGCGCTGGTGTACAGCGGCAGTGCGGCGGTGGTCTACCTTGCCGCTTATCCCATCCTGAACGCCGTGTTCGGCACCGACCTGCTGATGCTGGGCATCTACCTGCCCATGCTGGTGGTGGAGCCCCTGCTGACCTACCGCTTTGGCCGTGTGCAGGAAACCATGCGCAAGGCTGTCTCCAAGGGTCTGCGCATCACGGTGGGCTACGCGCTCATCCTGTTCATCGTGGGCTGCCTGCGGGAGTGGCTGGCGCTGGGCAGTGTGTTTGGGATCCAGCTCAGCCGCTCTGTCCTGCCCATGGCATCCATGCCGGCAGGCGGTTTCATCGTGCTGGGCGTGGTGTGTGCCGTCTGGCGCGCGCTGGCCCGCAAACACAAGGAATACCTGAAAACTGAGGCGCGCGGCACTCTGGCTGCGCACCCCCGGAAGGAGGTGCAGGATCAGTGAGTGCTGTGATGAATACCATCGGTGTGGCCTTTGCCTACGCCGTGCTGGCCCTGTTTGCCCAGAACGCCATCTTTACCCGTGGCCTGGGCGTGTCGCGCCTGATCCAGCTGGTGGGTGACGAACGCACCAGCAGCTGGTGGTTTGCCCTGCTGCTCTGTGTTACCCAGACGCTGGTGGCCCCGCTGGCGTATTTTGCGGGCAGCCAGATCGTGGATCTGCCCTACCGTGCCCAGCTCCGCCCGCTGCTCTACCTGGCCTGTGTGGCGGTGGTCTGCATCTTTGAGCACGCCATCCTGCGGGCGGTCAAGGGCCCCCGCAGCGGCCTGCTCATCCGCATCCTGCCCATTGCCGCCGTGAACAGCGGCGTGCTGGGCACCGTGCTGGTGGAGCGCACCCAGAGCTTTACGCTGGCGCAGTCCATCGGCTTTGGCCTGGGCAGCGGCTTGGGCTATCTGCTGGCTGTGATGCTGGTGACCGAGGCGGGCAACCGCCTGCGCAGCAAGGCCATCCCCGAAGCATTCCGCGGCCTGCCCATCACCCTGATCTATATCGGTGTGCTGGCGCTGGCCATCTACGGCTTTACCGGCCATTCCGTGATCCTGTAAGTTGACCCCAAGGAGGGTGGTTGATTATGGCAAGATATCCCAAACGCCAGAAGGTCAAGCGCTACCGGCGCAGCTTTTACACCCGCGAGATGCGGCTGAAAAAGGGCATCGGCATTGCGGTGCTGGTGGTGGCCGTGCTGGCAGCGGCCTGGGTGGCCGCACCCCATGTGCTGGACTGGGCCACCCACACCTGGTATACCGTGGTGCGGGATCGTGACCTTTCCGCATCCAGTGCTGTCAGCGAGAGTGCATCCTCCGGGGCGCAGAGCACCGCTGCCAGCGAACCGGCAGCTTCCTCGGTGCCGGAAAAGGAGCCGGAGCCCGAGGTCAAGGGCACTGATATTGTGACGGGCCTGTGGGCAGAGGTGGATGTGGCCACCCTGACCGACGAGGCAGCCATCCGCTCCGCCGCCCGGCAGCTTAAGGCACAGGGCATGACCTATGCCATCCTGACCCTGAAGGACACCGCCGGGCAGGTGTATTACGCCTCCCAGACGGCGGTGGGTGCCGCCAATGCGGCCCCCACGCAGGTCGATCTGATGAGTGTGACATCGATCTTCAAGGAAGAGGGGCTGGTGCCGGTGGCGGCGCTGAATGCCTTCCGTGACCCTGCCGGTGCCCGGGCCGACCACGCTCTGGCCATCCGGTATCAGGGGCAGGAGTACCTCTGGCTGGACAACAAGGCTTCCGCCGGAGGCAACCCCTGGCTGAACCCCTACGCCGCGGAGACCGTGCAGTATATCGGTGATCTGATCGCCGAGGTGCACGCCGCCGGGTTTGATCAGGTGCTGCTGGAAAATGTCCGGTTCCCCTCGTCCACCAGCGCCAAGCAGGACTATGGCACCACCAACGGTGTGGACCGTGCCGGGCAGCTGACTGCGGATATCGCCGCCTGGCAGGCCCGCTTCGGAGATACGGTGACGCTCTGGTACGGTTATTCGCTGGCCGAGGTGACCGGCTCCTCCAGCCAGCTGGGAACCCCTGCGGCCCAGCTGGGCGTGAAGAACCTGCTGGTGAAGGTCCCGTCCTCCTCTACGCTGGATGCAGCGGCCCGGGAGGAGCTGACCCTCTCCCTGACCGAGGCCGGTGTGGAGCATGTGGTCATCCGGGACGATGCCGCCAGCTATTTTGAGTGATCCCTGCGTTTTTGTGAGAGGGAGGAAAGTATTATGAACAAAACACCCTGTTTTTCCCCGGCGCACATCCTGCTGCCGTCGGAACAGATCCCGGTGGGGCAGTGGGGCTGTGTGGCCTGCGATCAGTTCACCAGTGACCGCTCCTATTGGGAAAAGGCTGCGCAGGCCGCCGCAGGCGGCCCCAGTACACTGGACCTGATCCTGCCAGAGGTCTATCTGGAAGAGGATGACGTGGATGCAAGGATCAGCGCCATCCATGCGGCCATGGACGATTACGCCCGGAACGTGCTGACCCGCGCGGTGGACGGCTTTATTTATGTGGAGCGCACCGAGCAGAGCGGCCGGGTGCGGCAGGGCCTTGTGGGCAGGATCGACCTGGAGGCATACAGCTATGCCGAGGGCGCGGTGCCTGCCATCCGCCCCAGTGAGCACACCGTGGAAAGCCGCATCCCGCCCCGCATGGCGGTGCGCCGGGGGGCAAGGCTGGAAACGCCCCATATTATGATGCTGGCCGATGACCCCGGCTGCACCCTCATCGAGCCCATCGGCGAGAAAAAGGAGCAGCTGCGCAAGGTCTACGAGGGCGACCTGATGCTGAACGGCGGCCACATTGCCGGCTGGGCAGTGGAAGATCCCGCCCTGCTGGCCCAGATCGACAGCGCCCTGAACGCTCTGGGCAGCCAGGAGGCCTTTGATGCCCGGTATCCCCAGGCAAAGGGCGGCGCGCCCCTGACGCTGGCCGTGGGCGACGGCAACCATTCGCTGGCTTCCGCCAAGGCCTGCTGGGAGGAGCTGAAAAAGACCCTGACCCCGGAGCAGCAGCTGACCCACCCGGCCCGCTGGTGCCTGGCTGAGGTCTGCAATGTCCACTCTCCGGCCATTGAGATCGAGCCCATCCACCGCGTCCTCTTCAATGTGGACTGCGGTGCTGTGCTGCTGGCCCTCATCGCGTGGAGCGATTCCCACGCGGCAGGCATCTGCTTCGGCGATGCAAAACAGCAGTCCTTTACGCTGGCAGGCCCCCATGTGGCCAATGTGCTCAGCTTTGAACATCCCGTTGCCCCGCTGACCGTGGGCACCATTGACGCATTCATTGAGTATTTCATGGCCCGCCACATCGAGGCCCGGGTGGATTATGTCCACGATGAGCCCGCTGTCCGCGCCCTGTGCAGGCAGGGGGGTGTGGCTTTCCTGATGCCGCCCTTTGAGAAAAGCGATCTGTTCAAGGGCATCGTTATGGGCGGTGTGCTGCCCCGCAAGACCTTCAGCATGGGGCACGCAGAGGAAAAGCGCTATTATATGGAATGCAGAAACATTTTAGGTGAAGAATGACATTTAACGAACTGAATCTTTCCGCGCCTGTGCTGCGTGCTGTGGCACAGGCGGGCTATGAATCCCCCTCGCCCATTCAGGCGGCGGCCATTCCGCCGGTGCTGGCCGGGAGGGACTTGATGGGCTGCGCCCAGACGGGTACCGGCAAGACGGCTGCCTTTGCGCTGCCCATGCTCGACCGCCTGACTGCCAGCGCGCCCCGCAAAAAGGGTGCCATCCGCGCCCTGATCCTGACTCCTACCCGGGAGCTGGCTTTGCAGATCGGCGAGAGCTTTGAAGCCTACGGCAAGTATCTGACCCTGCGCAGCACCGTCATCTTTGGCGGTGTGGGTCAGGCTCCGCAGGTCGCGGCCCTGAAAAAGGGCGTGGACATCCTCATTGCCTGCCCGGGCCGCTTGAACGACCTGGTGGGGCAGGGGCTGCTGGACCTTTCCAACATTGAGATCTTTGTTCTGGACGAAGCCGACCGGATGCTGGATATGGGCTTTGTCCACGACGTGAAAAAGGTGATCGCCAAGCTGCCCAGGCAGCGCCAGAACCTGATGTTCAGCGCCACCATGCCCAAGGAGATCGAGCAGCTGGCCGCAGGCATCCTGCATGACCCGGCCTTTGTCAAGGTAGACCCGGTGTCCAGCACGGTGGACCGCATCCAGCAGAGCCTGTATTTTGTGGAGAAGGGCAACAAGAAGTTCCTGCTGCCCTGGCTCATCAAGAACCTGAAGCCCGAGGTGGTGAACGCGCTGGTGTTCAGCCGCACCAAGCACGGGGCCGATAAAATCGCAAAAGACCTGAACAAGCAGGGCATCCCCGCTGCCGCCATCCACGGCAACAAGAGCCAGACCGCCCGCGTGACGGCGCTGGAGGATTTCAAGGCGGGCAAGACCCGGGTGCTGGTGGCGACCGATATCGCCGCCCGCGGCATTGATATCAGCGAGCTGTCCCATGTGTTCAACTACGACCTGCCCGAGGTGCCCGAGACCTACGTCCACCGCATTGGCCGCACGGCCCGTGCCGGTGCCGACGGCACTGCCGTCAGCTTCTGTGCCCCGGAGGAAAAGGAATATCTGGCCGGGATCGAAAAGCTGAACCGCCGCCAGATCCCGGTCGTCTCCGGCCATCCCTGGGACGGCGTGCCTGCCCCTGTCAAGGCTGCACCCCCGGTGCGGGGCAAAAAGCCCAAGGCGGAAGCAGAGCAGCCGGAGCAGCCCGTGAAGGCAGAGAAGCCTGCCAAAGCAGAAAAGGCAGCCAAGGCCGAAAAGCCCGCTGCCCCCAAGAAGGAAAAAGCGGCTGCAAAACAGCCCAGCCCCAAGAATACCGAACCGAAAGAAGGAACATCCATGGAGGAAAACCAGAAGCGCACTTCCGGCGGCCGCAGTGAGAACCGCCGCTCCAATAACAGCCGCACCCGCCGCGAGGGCAATGCCCCGCAGCCGGCCAACCGCGGCAGCAACGCCCAGCCCAAGTTCGACCCCCACTTTGTGAGCGCCCCGGAGGCTACTCCTCTGCGCCCGGTCAAAAAGGCTCCGGCTGCGCAGCCTGCCGCAAAGCAGACTGCTCCGGCCCAGAACGGCCAGCGTCAGCGCGGCGGTCAGCCTGCCCGTGCCGAGCAGCGCACCGACCGCAATGATCCGCGCACCGAGCAGCGGGCAGAACGGAACAGCCGCAATGCCCGCCCGGCCCAGAACAGCCAGAGCCAGCAGGGAAGCCGCAATAATCGCAATGCAGTGCAGAGCAGCCGCCCCGCCAAGAGCGAGGCACCCCGCGGCCGCAGCCGGAACGCCGCCCCCGCACGGGACGAGGACCCGGGCCTGATGCTGATCAGCCGCCGCCCGCCCCAGCAGAAGTTCACCAACTTTGAAGAGTATATGACCGCCCACGGCGGTGCCACCGCACCCATTGAGGATCACACCGATGAAACCTGAGCCGTTTGCCCCCTGGCAGTGCCCGCTCTGCGGCGAACCCCTGACCGGGGACACTGCTCTGAAATGCGGCAGGAACCACTGCTTTGACCGGGCGAAAGAGGGGTATTGGCACCTGCTGCCGGTGCAGAGTATGCGCACCAAGGCCCCGGGTGACAGCAAAGAGATGGTCGCCGCCCGCCGTGCCTTCCTGAACGCCGGGTATTACGGCATCTTCGGCCGGGCGCTGGGGGAACTGTGCCTTGCGTATGGCGCTTCCACCGGGGCAGATGCACCGCTCCACCTGCTGGATGCGGGCTGCGGCGAGGGCTGGTATGACCGCTGCATTGCACAGGCCTTTGCGCAGGCAGGCCGGCCGGTGCAGCTGGCGGGCTTTGATATTGCAAAGCCTGCGGTGCGTCTGGCTGCAAAGGCACTGCCTGCCGCAAAATACGCGGTGGCATCCAGTTTTGCCCAGCCTGTCCGCACCGGATGGGCCGACCTGCTGCTCAACTGCTTCTCGCCCTTTGCGCAGGAAGAGTTCCGGCGTGTGCTGCGCCCGGGCGGACGGATGATCTATGTTGTGCCCGGTGCAGAGCACCTCTACCAGATGAAGGCTGTCCTCTACGACACGCCCTACAAGAACCCGGTGCAGGAGGTGGCCTATGAGGGCTTCCGTCCCATTGGGGAGCGGGAAGTCTCGGGCAGCATCACGGTGCCTGCCGGGCAGCTGGAGGCGCTGTTCGCCATGACCCCCTATTACTGGAAAACGCCACGGGATGGCGCGGCCCGCCTGGCCGCCCTGCCCGAGCTGACCACGGACATCGCGTTCCGCTTCCTTGTGTTTGAAAAAGAGTGATCGAAAAGCCCCCGGCCTGTGAGGATACAGGCCGGGGGCTTTTTGCGTGCAGAAAACAGGGTCACATCGCGATCCAGCCCAGTGCGTTGGCGACCGAGCTGGCCAGGATGATAGCCGCGAAGATGGGGCAGAGATACCGGAGCATAAAGTTGAACACCGGTTTGCGGCGGAAGGGCTGACCTTCCCGTGTGACCTCTTCCTCGATCTTTTCCACACCGACAATCCGGGAGACCAGCAGGCAGGTGGCAATGGCCGCAATGGGCATCATCACCGAGTTGGTCAGGAAGTCGAAGAAATCGAGGAACTGCATCCCGAACACGGTCACACTGGCAAGGGGGCCGTAGCCCAGCGCGGAAAGGCTGCCCAGTGTGATCATAATGCAGCCGATGAGGATGGTGGAGCGGGTGCGGTCCCAGCCCAGCTCGTCCTCAAAGGTAGAAACAGCGCTCTCGGTCAGGGCAATGGAGCTGGTGAGGGCCGCGAACAGCACCAGCACAAAGAAGAGCACGCCTACGGCAGTGCCCATACCCATGCTGGCAAAGACCTTGGGGATGGTAATGAACATCAGGGCCGGGCCCGCCTGCAGGGTGTCAGGGTCGCCGCCTGAAAAAGCGAACACGGCGGGAATGATCATCAGGCCCGCCATGATGGCAATGGCGGTGTCGAAGATCTCCACGTTTTCCGTGGACTGCTCAATGGACACGTTCTTTTTCATGTAGGAGCCAAAGGTCACCAGGATGCCCATGGCAATGGAGAGGGAGTAGAACATCTGCCCCATGGCGGAAACCACGGTCATCCACGAGAAGTTGGCCGGGTTGGGCACCAGAAAATACTTTACACCTGCCAGTGCGCCGGGCCGTGTGACCGAGTAGACGGCAATGACCACCGAGAGCACCACCAGCACCGGCATCATCACCTTGGAAACGCGCTCCACGCCGTTGCGCACGCCCGCAAAGATGATGCCCAGCGTGATAAAGGTGAACAGCAGGAACGCGATCTCGGCCAGCAGACCGTTGGAGATGAAGCCGGAGAAATACCCGTCCGATGCCAGCGCGCTGCCGTGGCCGGTGAGATACTGGGCCAGATAGTGGATGACCCATCCGCCGATGACCGAATAATAGGGAACGATCAGGATGGGGATGACGGCGTTGATCCAGCCGCCGAACGCCAGCCCCTTCCCCTTGCCAAAATGGCTGTAAGCGCCCACCGGGCTTTTGCGGGTCATCCGGCCCAGCGCCGTTTCGGCAATGATCATGGTGTAGCCAAAGGTGACGGCCAGCAGGATGTAGACGAGCAGAAAAATGCCGCCGCCGTATTTTGCGGCCAGATACGGGAAGCGCCAGATGTTTCCCAACCCGACCGACGCACCGGCGGCGGACAGCACGAATCCGAGTTTGCCGGAAAACGCACTGCGCTTGTGTTGAGTTTCCATGTTTTTTTCCTCTTTTCCAGTTGATAAAATCAAGTGTAACATAGAGAAAACAGGATTTCAACGAATCGCAGGCGTTTCACCGGTGGAGAGATTTCAGGCGGAAGGTGAAGAAAAGTGAATCACTTTCGGGTAAAGGGCTCCATACCGTGCTCCTCGGGGGTGTAGTATTCCATCAGGGAAATGTAGTTTTCCGGGTGGTGGCAGAACGCCGCGCGCAGAACACTGTCCAGCTCGCCCCGGGCGGTGAGCAGGCGGATGATGTACTGGGCCACCATCTGCACCACATCGGTCTCGATGCCGTAGCACAGGCCGACCGCCAGCACCGGGATGAGGATCTGCCGGGCCAGCAGGGGCACGTTCTGGCCGTACCGCTCAAGGATGGGGCGGCTCATGGTGGAGGCGGCCCAGACGCTGCCCACGATCTGCCAGTAATCGATCTCTTTCATGTGGGAAAGGCTCTGCAGCCGTTCCACGATCTCACCGTCGCTGAGGATGTAGCCATCGACCACCTCTTTTTCGGAGCGGATAAAGGCACACTGGATCATGTCCATGATGGCGGCTTCGTATTTCTGGTGGAAATTTTCCCGGGAAACGCAGAACTTGGCCACGATGTTGATGAGGGCACTGGTGTCCTCGGCGGTGGCAAGACTGCTGATCACCAGCGGCGTGGGGCCGAATTCCGCCCCCAGTGCGTCCAGGTCGGCCAGCTCTTCGGCATTCCGGGTGGCGGGTAGAAAGCGGTCACAGCCGTTGCGGTGGTAGCCCCAGGCAGCGGGCAGCACCCGGGCCACCGCGTCGCCGCTGGAAATGATACTGAAGATATTGCTCTCGGGCCAGTTTTCCAGCAGGGTGCCGTCCGGGGCGTGGTTGGCATCGAAATCCTGCTGCAGGTCAGGCCGGTCGGCGGCAGTCAGGGCCGCAGGCACCGCAAAGCCGTAGGCATAGATGTTCTCCCGCCCCAGCTGGGGCAGCTCCCGGGCGATCTTTGCCGCCAGCAGATTTGCAATGATGGAACCGCGGCTGTAGCCGCCCAGCCAGAGCTTGAAGGCACCGCCCTGCCCTGCCCGGGCCAGATAGGCCTTGAGGGACGCAAACACCGCCGCCACAGGCGTGACAAAGCCGGTGTGCGCGCTGGTATCGCCCATGTGGAAGTTGCTGGCCCACTCGCCGCCATAGCCGCCGCCCCGCAGGACAAGCGCCACAAGGGTGGTACGCTGGCCGTTCAGGGTCAGGGTCTTGCGGGCCAGCGAGTAGCCCACAAAGTCCCCGGCCCGGCCGGTGTCGAGGTCGTAATTGTAGAACAGCGCGTCCTCAAAGCCCAGGGTCTCGTAGGCGGCGGCAATGTGGGCTTCCCGCCCCACAGAGCCGTTGACCCAGTATTCCGCATCGCTGGCCACGGTGTTGGCCGCAGCGCAGACCAAACCCAGCGTTGCCAGCGCCAGCTGGTGGTCATATTGGGTGGCCGGGTGGGTGAAAAAGCTGTCGGAGTAATAGAACGCGTGGGTCAGGTCGCAGCCGCTCAGGTCGCTGCGGATGCCGATGGTGTAGCGGCCATCCGGCACTGCATGGCCCACGGAGCTCTGCCCGGCGGCCTGGACCATCAGCCCGGGCAGCAGAGTGCTGCCGGCCGCAAACCCCAGCACCTTGCAAAAACTTCTTCGATCCATAATTTTTCCCCTCAAAAACCAGAATGGATTTTTTCTTAGTATACCGTATCCCGGGCGGGGATACAATCCAAAGTTTTCCGGGCGGCAAAAAACGGGCCGGTGTTGCGCACACCGGCCCGTTATGTTACACTGTTGTTCAGTCCAGATCCTTGCAGCACTCCACGATGTGGTGGAACATCTGCTCCACGGCGGGAGCCATGGCGGTGGGGCGCTGGACGGCCAGACCCACCACGCGATCCTCTTCTGGCTCGATGGGGTAGATCTTGACCGCTGCCGTGCAGTTGCGCAGCAGCATCCGGGGCATGATGGAAATACCCAGGCCTGCCTCGACCATGGCAATGTTCGACTGGTCGTCGATGACATGGCAGCGGCGCTCCGTTGAGAGGGAATACTTCTTGAGGAACTGACGCATCTCCGCGTCGGTGGCATCCCACTGCACCACAAAGTTCTGCCCGTTCATCAGGGCGGGGGTCATCACGCCGTTGGGCGGCTCGGGCCAGTCCATGGGGGTGATGCAGAGCAGCGGCTCGTGGAACAGCTCGGTCAGAACAAACTCCTCCCGGCAGTTGTTGGAGAGGAAGGCGATGTCCACCTGACCGGTGCGCAGCCACTCCTTGACATCGTCGTAGGTGCCCTGATAGACCTCGACTTCGATCTGGGGGTAGTGGTCCATAAAGCCCTTGAGGATGCTGGGCAGCAGCCCGGAGCAGATCGAGTTGAAGGCACCCAGCTTGACCTTGCCCTTTTCCAGGCCGTTCAGGCGGGCAATGCTCTGCTGCAGGGCCTCGTCGCTGTTCAGCACCGCACGGATGGAGGGGTACAGCGAAGCGCCGTAGCTGGTCATGGTAACGCCGTTTTTGCCGCGATTGAATAAGGTAAAGCCCAGCTCAGCCTCCATCACGGCGATGGCATGGCTGATGGCCGAGGGGGTCAGATGCAGCTGCTGAGCCGCCTTGTTAAAGCTGCCCTGCCGTGCAACTGCGTCGAAAATCTCATAAGAAAACAGCGTCATTCCCAATGCCTCCTTCCGGTCTGATCTGGTTCGGAGACGCTCGATCCTCTGTGAATCTTTTTCATCTTTGGTTTGAGATAGTTCAATTATCTTCTTGATTTTACTATCCTGCGCCCGTCCTGTCAAGCATTTTGGGCGGATTTGTGCACGCTCTATGCAGATTTTGCCGCAGCAGACGGAGGAAATGCCACCTTTCCTCCGTTATAGTTCCTGTAACGATTTTTTACAAACTGACCGAGGTGTTTTTTTATGACCGCACTTTCCCCGCGCTGCAGCCTCAGCGGCACCGCCCTTAAAACCATTGCCTGCATCACCATGCTGGTGGACCACATCGGCGCGTCCTGCATCGAGGCAGGGATCCTTACGCCCGGGCTGGACATCGGCACCCTCTCGCGGGACACCCTTTCCGCCTATCCGCTGTACCGGCTGGACATGGTGCTGCGCTTCACCGGGCGGCTGGCCTTTCCTATCTTCTGCTTCCTGCTGGTGGAGGGCTTTGTACATACCCGCGATGTGAAAAAATACGTCCGGAGGCTGTTCCTGTTTGCCCTCATCAGTGAGGTGCCCTTTGACCTTGCGTTTTTCCGCACGCCCTTTGTACTGGACCATCAGAATGTTTACTGGACGCTGGCGCTGGGCGTGCTGGCCATGGCAGGTCTGAAGCATTTTGAAAAGCCGGACGGCTCTGCCAGCTGGAAAGGGCTCTTGTGTGCGGCAGGCTGCACGCTTGCGGCGCTTCTGGCTTGTACGGACTACGACGGCATCGGTGTGCTCATCATCTGTGCGCTGTACCTGACCCGTGGCGACCGCAAGCGGCAGTGCATCGTGGGAGCCGTGCTGTTTGCCTGGGAGCTCACCGCCCCGCTGGCCTTTGTGCTGGTCTGGTTCTACAACGGGCAGCGGGGCGCGTGCAGTCCGCTGCAAAAGAAGGC
>OKSO01000703.1_pt1 | contig 12844 bp, 14 predicted proteins | sample 1606241 | NCBI WGS metagenome assembly OKSO01 (sample SAMEA3879540, study PRJEB24766) | human gut metagenome | biome: human-associated habitat; feature: feces | place: USA | collected 1985/1987
GCGCCCATGCAGGCTTTTATGCCTGTGTGGGCGCTTTTTGTCGTTCCCGGCACTTTTTCGCCGTGGGCTGCCGCTCCCCGCCGCCCTTCGTTCTGGAAGGAACATCCACCCGAACAGAACGAAAGGAGCGCAGCATGAGCCGCGAAAAAAATATTTTTAAGAAATTTCCGAAAAAATGGCCAAAAGGGCCATTTGGAAAACCAGTAAGGGGTGAAAGGGGAAACCACGACCTGCCTTCCGGCGCGAAGGGAGGTGAGAAAATGGACCTTGAACACCATTACCGGCACAAGCAGCACACCTTCGATGCGTTCTGCAAAAGGACCATCCGAAATGAGTCTGCTAACGCTTTCCGTCAGGTTCGCGTCCAGCAGGACCGCTTCGTGTCCCTGAGCGATCTGTCGGAGGAGGGCAGCGAGGCGCTTGCGACCTATGACCTCTATCCGTGGGAATACACATCCTTCCCCGTGGACGGCGATGTGATCCTCATTAGGGATGACCGGCTGGCCGACGCCCTGACCACGCTCCCCAAAAGGTTCCGGGACATCCTCCTGATGTACTGGTTCCTGGAGCTGGCAGACCGGGAGATCGGCGAGAAGTTGAATCTGTCTCGGAAAACGGTCAACAACCGCAGGCAGCAGGCCTACGAGCTGCTGAGAAAGCTGATGGGAGGTGACGCGAATGAGTAAGCACAAGCTGATCCCTTATCCGGTGATCGCCGCCGCCGTGCGGGGCGACCCGGAAGCCGTGAACCGTGTGCTGGATCACTATTCCGGCTACATAGCGGCTCTGTCCATGCGCAGAGGGTATGACCAGAACGGAAATCCCTGCCTTGCAGTGGACGAGGAGATCCGCCGCCGGATCGAGACGAAGCTGATCGTCGCCATCCTGAGTTTCGACCTGAACTGAACCCAGGCGGGCCTTAACCGTGCGTACCCCTTTCCGCGCGGCTGAATCCTTTGCTCCTTGACAAAGAAAGCCCGGCAAATCCCGGCGCAGCATAGAGCAGACGGATACATTCCCGTCTGTGCGGAGCCATACGGCCGGTACGCCAGGACCTCCCACGGAGTGAGCGACATCTACCGGGCCGCAAAGCGGGCAAGGCAGCCCGCGGGTCACGATGCACAGGCGGGGCGATACTCCCTTGCAGTCACAGTCCGGGCGTGCAGCCGTATTCAGGCGGTGAGGCGTCGCAGGCAATGAGCAGGGCCGCGCGAGAACCGCGCGGGGGTGGGATTCCCGTGGAGCTGATAGACCATTCAGCCGTCCGTTTCTGCTGTTCTTCGTAAGCTATCAAAAAATGATTTGTTTTCAGACGATTAGAAAGGGGCTAACTATGCAAACGACCGTTTCATCTGAAAAGAAATACGCCCCGCCGAAGCGGAGCGAAAAACAGATCGGCAACACAACCTTTATCGTCAATTCCTTCTTTCGAGAAAAGAGCGACGAGAGTATTGCCGTGAAGCTGGAACGTCTGATGAAAGCGGACGTTCAGAAAGAAGCGACAACTTAATTCTCCCAAACAGGCAGACAGGGACAAAAAGACGCGGTATAATGAAGGTGACTTCAAAACCGTGTTTGACTGCCGGATGGGAGGTTACTATGTATCATCAGTCAAACACCGCTGCCGCGCTTCAATTCCCTTACAACGCTATGAGCGTCGAAGCTGTTACCGCTTTGTACTGCCGTTTGTCACGCGACGATGAATTGCAGGGCGACAGCAACAGTATCATCAACCAGAAAAAGATCCTTCAACGCTACGCACTTGACCACGGCTACAAAAACTATCGCTTTTATATTGATGACGGCATTTCGGGTACGACGTTCAACCGCCCTGGCTTCCAGCAAATGATTGCGGATATAGAAGCCGGCCTTGTCAAGCGGGTCATTATCAAGGATATGTCACGCCTGGGCCGTGATTATCTGCAAGTGGGCATGTATACCGAGATCATGTTCCCGGAGCATGACATTCACTTTATTGCTGTCAACGATGGTGTGGACAGCACCCAGGGTGATAATGAGTTCACTCCTTTTCGGAACATCATCAATGAGTGGTATGCGAAAGACACCAGCAAGAAGATCCGTGCCGTGATGAAGGTCAAGGGCAACGCCGGCGAGCATCTGACGACCCTGCCGCCCTATGGCTACATGAAGTCTCCTGACAACAAAAAGCTGTGGGTCAGGGACGAGGACGCCGCAGCGGTGGTCTATGAGATCGGCCTATATGTGATGGACGGTTTCGGACCGTCCCAGATTGCAAGAAAGCTGACAGAGCGAAGGATATTGACCCCGGCCGCCTATTATGCCAGCAGGGGCCGGAAAGCAAGCAATATCAAGCGGGGCTTGCCCTACGCATGGGATGCCTCCACCGTAGCGGATATCATGGACCGCTGGCGGGAGTACCTGGGGCACACGGTCAATTTCAAGACGAGGAAGAAGTCCTACAAGAGCAAAAAGGTCATCCATAATCCGGAAAGTGAGTGGATGATCTTTGAGAACACCCATGACCCGATCTGGACGGAGGCAATCGCAGACGCCGCGAAAGCAGCAAGGCAGACGCGCCGGCGTCCTACAAAAATGGGAGAAATGGGGATGTTCTCCGGCATGATGTTCTGCGCAGACTGCGGATCTGTCATGTATCAATGCAGGGCCACCAACTTCCGGCGCGAGCAGGAATACTACCTGTGCGCCGGCTACCGAAAGAGCCGTGACTTCTGCGGTCAGACCCATTCCATCCGCACGGTGATCTTGGAGGAATTGATTCTGGAAAACCTGCGGGAGATCGTTTCCTTCGCCTCCCGCAGTAAGGACGAATTTGTGAGGCTGGTCATGGACAGCGACCTGCGGCAGCGCAACCGGGATCTTGTAAAGAGGAAACGGCAGCTTACCGATTCCGAGAAGCGGATCACTGAGCTGGATGCTATCTTCAAGCGGCTCTATGAGGACAACATTTCGGGCAAACTCTCCGATGAACGCTTTCAGAAGCTCTCTGCGGACTACGAGAAGGAAGAACAGGAGCTCAAGGTGCTGGTAAACTCCCTTCGGAAAGAAGTGGAGCTGGAGGAAGGCAAATCGGCGGACGTAGATCGTTTTCTCTCCGTTGTGGAGAGGTACACGGATATCCCGGAGCTCACGCCCTGCATCCTCCATGAGTTTGTGGAGAAAATCATCGTCCATGCGGCCAGCGACCCGAAGGGCAAGAATCGGACGCAGGAGATCGACATTTACTACAAGGGTATCGGAGCCTTGGAAATGTCAAAAGTCACGGCATCAATGGAAAAATGAGAAAACGGTACAGCCGAAGCTATACCGTTCTCTCTTTCCTCACGATGTTTTCTTATCGGGAGCAGCCTTCGGGCAGCCAATTTTTTTCAGCCTGTATTTATACAGTCTCCTGCGCCTTCCCAAAATCGCACAGGTCCCGCAGGGTGCAGCCGCCGCAGTCGGGCCTTCGGGCCATGCACACGGCCCGGCCGTGAAGCACTATCCGGTGGCAGAAATCGCTGGACTCCTCCGGCGGGATGCACCGGCGCAGCTGCCGCTCCACCTGCACCGGGTCCCGGCTGCCGTCGGTAAGGCCCAGCCGCCCGGTGATGCGGATGCAGTGGGTGTCGCAGACGTAGCCCGCCTGACCGTATACGTCGCCTAAAATCAGGTTGGCGGTTTTGCGGCCCACACCCGGCAGCCGCAGCAGGTCCTCCATGTTGTCCGGCACCCGCCCGCCGTAGTCCGACAGCAGCATTTTTGCCGCCGCCACCATGTCCCGGGCCTTGGCCCGCCAGAAGCCGCAGGAGCGGACGTATTCGCCCACCTCCTCCTGGCTGGCGGCGGCGAAGGCCTCCAGCGTGGGGAACCGGGCAAACAGCGCCGGGGTCACCTGATTTACCCGGGCATCGGTGCACTGGGCCGCCAGCCGCACGGAGAACAGCAGCTCGTAGTCCTTATCGTAATCCAGGGAGCACGCCGCGTCGGGATACAGCTCCTTCAGCCGCCCGATGATGGCGCTCACCTCTTGGGGAGACTTCATATGGCATCACCTCGCCTTCATTGTATCAGACTGCCGGGAAAAATGCAAATCGGGGGGTGCAAAGGGCGGCGGGATGTGGTATAATAGCTGTGATTTTCCCGGAAGGAGGTGCCGCTATGCGGCCATTGGCAGACGAAATACGCCCCCAGACCCTGGACCAGGTGGCAGGCCAGAAACACCTGCTGGGCCCCGGCGCCCTGCTGCGCCGTCTCATCGAGGGCGGGACCTCCGCCAACATGATCTTTTACGGGCCCTCCGGCACCGGCAAGACCACCATCGCCTCCATCATCGCCAAGCGCACGGAAAAGGCCCTGTACCACCTGAACGCCACCACCGCGTCTTTGCAGGATGTGAAGGCCATCATCGCCGATGTGGACACCATGCTGGCCCCCAACGGGGTGCTGCTGTACCTGGACGAGATCCAGTATTTCAACAAAAAGCAGCAGCAGAGCCTGCTGGAGTTCATGGAAAACGGCAAGATCACCCTGATCGCCTCTACCACGGAGAACCCGTATTTCTATGTATACAACGCCCTGCTGTCCCGCAGCACGGTGTTTGAGTTCAAGGCCCTGACGGCGGAGGAGACGCTGCCCGCCGTGGAGCGGGCCCTGGACATCGTCCGCCGCCGCAGCCCCCTGCCCCTGACCTGGGAGCCGGAGGTGCCGGGCCTCATTGCCGCCGGGTGCGGCGGCGACGTGCGCAAGGCCGTCAACGCCGTGGAGCTGCTGGACCAGGCCGCCCGGCCTGTGGACGGCGGCCTGCGCATCACCGCCCAGGACGCCCAGCAGGCGGCCCAACGCAGCGCCATGCGCTACGACCGGGAGGGGGACGAGCACTACGATCTGCTGTCCGCCCTGCAAAAGTCCGTCCGGGGCTCCGATCCCGACGCGGCGGTGTACTACCTGGGCCGCCTGCTGGAGGCCGGGGACCTGCTGTCCCCTTGCCGGCGGCTGCTGGTCATGGCCGCCGAGGATGTGGGGCTGGCCTATCCCCAGGCCATGGCCATCACCAAGGCCTGCGTGGACGCGGCCCGGGAGCTGGGTCTGCCGGAGGGGCGGCTGCCCCTGGCGGAGGCCGCCGTTCTCCTGGCCACGGCGCCCAAGTCCAACTCCGCCTACAACGCCATCAACGCCGCTATGCGCGATATCCAGAAGGGGAAGGTGGGCCAGGTGCCCCGTCACCTGCAGAACGTCCACGCCGACAGCACCGGCAGCGGCAAGGCCCCGGCCTACAAATACCCCCACGATTACCCCCACCACTATGTGGCCCAGCAGTACCTGCCGGAGGCCCTGGGGGACGTGACCTATTACGAATACGGCGACAACAAGACCGAGCAGGCCGCCCGGCGGTACTGGGAGGATATCAAGAAAAATTGACCGGAAAGGTGGGCGATCCCATGGACCTGAAGCTCCACGATGTGGTCGAGCTGAAAAAGGAACACCCCTGCGGCAGCCGCCGGTGGGAGGTGCTGCGGGTGGGGATGGACATCCGCCTGCGGTGCGCCGGATGCGGCCACGAGGTGCTGGCCCCCCGGCGAAAGGTGGAAAAGAGCATCAAGCGCGTGATACCGAAGGAGGAAATCCAATGAAAAATCGCAAATGGACCCAGTATGTGGCCATGGGCGTGGCCCTGCTGATGGCCATCGTTATGCTCCTGGGCCTGATTATTCCGTATGTCGGCCTGTGAGGAGGGGCGGCTGTGAAGCACTGTATTCTGGCGAAATTCCGGCCCGAGGCCGGGGACTGGCGGGCCTATCTGCCGCAGATCCGGGAGATTTTCTCCGCGGCCGGGGACATTCCCGGCGTCTGGGGCGCAGAGGTCCTTCCCGGCTGCGTGGACCGGGACAACCGGTACCATGTGCTGATCCGGCTGGACATGGACCCGGCGGCCCTGACAGCCTATGACGCCTCCGCCATGCACCACCGGTGGAAGGATCGCTTCGGCCCCCTGCTGGAAAAGAAGGCCATTTTCGACTACGAGCCATAAGAATACCCCCGGTGCGCCGCACCGGGGGTGCTTTATTCAGACATGCTCCTGCCTGCGCTGGTGGCGGCGGCACAGGGCCCGGTAGATCAGCAGCCCCACGGCGGACACCGCCAGGGTGGCGGCAAAAACCAGCACCGCGAACTGGTAATCCTTCACGCCCAGGGCGTCGCCTCCTATAGTGGAGGTCAGCACCGACGGCAGGCGGCCCACGGTACACAGCAGCAGCCACTTGCCCCAGGACAGGTCCGTCAGCCCTGCGAAGTAGCACAGCAGGTCCTTGGGCGTGCCCGGCACCATGAATACCAGCCAGAACAGAGCGTCCCGCTTGGGGGAGCTCTGCAAAAATTTCAGCTTTTCCAGCTTCTCCCGGGGAAAGAAGATATCCACCAGCTCCCGGCCAAACCGGCGCACCAGGGCAAACACCGCCACGCTGCCCAGGAACGCTCCCAGCAGGCACAGCAGGCTCCCCCGCACCGCGCCAAAGGCGTAGCCGCCGCTGATCTCCAGAGGCTCTCCGGGGATCACAGCCACCACCACCTGTAAAAACACCATGCCCACATAGGCGGCGCAGCCCATCAGGCCGTGACCGTCCACCCACTGGCGGAACTGCTCCGGCTGGGATGCAAACCGCACCAGCGGGCGGCCCACGAACCATCCCACCACCGCCGACAGCAGCAGGAAAATGGCAATGGCGGCCCAGCCAATGAGCTTTTTCTGTTTGGCTGTGAAAACGTGCTTGTCCATAATAACCCTCGACTTGTTGATGGTATCATTATACCACGTTTTTCCCGCTGTTTTTGAACAGACCGTAAAATAATCCTTAAGCTGCCGGGGTGGAGGGAGAAGCAAACCGGGGGAGGGGCACGGCCCCTCCCCTGCCCGTTGCGGAATGCGCCTGCTTACTCCTTGGGCACTTGCTTCATGGACAGACTGATGCGGTGCTTTTTCTCGTCGGCCTCCAGCACCACCACCCGCACCACGTCGCCCACGGATACGATCTCCGAGGGGTGGCGGATGAACCTGTTGCACACCTGGGAGATATGCACCAGGCCGTCCTGGTGGACGCCGATGTCCACGAACACGCCGAAATCCACCACGTTGCGGACGGTGCCCGTCAGCACCATGCCGGGGGCCAGGTCCTTAATATCCAGCACATCCGTTCGCAGAATGGGGGCAGGCAGCTCATCCCGGACGTCCCGTCCCGGCTTCACCAGCTCGGCCGCCACATCCCGCAGGGTGGGCACGCCGATGTCCAGCTGACGGGCAACGCTTTCCTCCCCCAGGGCCTTGATCTTGTCCGGCAGGGCCGCCAGGTTCCCGGCGGACACGTCCGCCAGGGTATAGCCGCACAGGTCCAGGAGTCCCTGGGCCGCGGCATAGCTCTCCGGATGGACGCCGGTGTTGTCCAGCACGGACTTGCTCTCCGGCACCCGCAAAAAGCCCGCCGACTGCTGGAACGCCTTGGGCCCCAGCTTGGGGACCTTCAGCAGCTGGCGGCGGCCGGTGAAGGCACCGTTTTCCTCCCGGTATTTCACAATATTCCTGGCAGTGGTGGCATTGAGGCCGGACACCCGGCCCAGCAGGCTGGCGGAGGCGGTGTTCACGTCCACGCCCACGGCGTTGACGCAGTCCTCCACCACGCCGGACAGGGTCTCGTCCAGCCGCTTCTGGGGCATATCGTGCTGGTACTGGCCCACGCCGATGGCCTTGGGGTCGATCTTCACCAGCTCTGCCAGGGGGTCCTGCATCCGCCGGGCGATGGACACGGCGCTGCGGAGGTTCACGTCATACTCCGGAAACTCCTCCGCCGCCAGCTTGCTGGCGGAGTATACGGAGGCCCCGGCCTCGTTGACCATCATATAGCTGACGCCGCCGCCCAGCTGCCGGATCAGCTCCACCGCCATCTGCTCCGTCTCCCGGCTGGCGGTGCCGTTGCCGATGGCAATATGGGTGACGCCATGGCGGCGTACCAGCTGGGACAGGCGGCTGATGGCCTCCTGCCTCTGGCGGGGACCGAAGGTGGGATACACCACGGCGGTGTCCAGCACCCGGCCGGTGCCGTCGATGACCGCCACCTTGCAGCCGTGGGCATAGCCGGGGTCCAGGCCCATGGTCACATGGCCCTTTACCGGAGGCTGCATCAGCAGGGGCTTCAGGTTCAGGCCGAAGTTGGCAATGGCCCCCTCGCAGGCGGCGGCGGTAAGATCGGACCGGGCCTCCCGCTCCAGGGAGGGGTAGATCAGCCGGTCATAGGCGTCCTCGCAGGCGGCCTTGATAAACTCCATAGCCCGGGACCCGGGTCGCACCACCGCCCGGCGCAGAGTCATCAGACCCAGCTCCCGGTCCAGCAGCACGGCGACGGAGAGGACGCCCTCCTTTTCGCCCCGGTTGATGGCCAGGACCTGGTGCCCGGCCAGCTTGGCGATGGGCTGGTCAAAGTCGTAATACAGGCGGTAGACGGTGTCCTCCTCCGTGGCGGCCAGACTCCGCAGATGTCCCTGCCGGCGCAGCAGCTCCCGCAGGGTCTTGCGGATGGCGGCATCGTCCGACAGCAGCTCTGCTACGATGTCGTTGGCCCCCTGGAGGGCGTCGGCCAGAGTCTCCACCCCCTTCTCCGGGTCCACATAGTCCCGGGCAGCCTCCTCCGGAGCCGGGCAGTCCCGGCCCTGTTCCAGCAGCAGAAGGGCCAGGGGCTCCAGGCCCTTCTCCCGGGCCACCGTGGCCCGGGTGCGGCGCTTCTGCTTATAGGGGCGGTACAGGTCCTCCACCTCCGCCAGGGTGGCGGCGCTGTCGATGGCGGCGGACAGCTCGTCGGTGAGCTTCCCCTGGCCGTCGATGGCGTTTTTGACCTCCTCCCGGCGCTGGGCCAGGTTCCGCAGATAGTTCAGCCGGTCCTCCAGGGTCCGCAGGGCCGTGTCGTCCATGCTGCCGTGGAGCTCCTTGCGGTAGCGGGCGATGAAGGGGATGGTGTTGCCCTCATCCAGCAGGTTGATGACATTCTGCACATGGGCCAGGGGCTTTTCCAGCTCCCGGGCCAGAATTTCCGCGATGCTTTGCATTTGCTTCTCCTTTCGCAGGCAACTGCCGGGACGGAGGATATCCGTCCCGGCAGATTTTTACTTGTGGTACAGCTTCTTCACCTCATAGCGGGGCTGGCAGGTGACGTTGATGCCCAGACGCTTGTAGAGCTTCTCGTCCTCCTCGGAGATGATGACGGAGAAGTGGGCGTCGCAGCCCCGGAGGCTGCTGAGCTGCTCCTGGACCATGGCGGCCAGAGGGTTGGTCAGGCCCGAGATGGCCAGGGCGATGAGTACCTCGTCGGAGTGGAGCCGGGGATTCCGGTGGCCCAGGTTGCCGGTTTTCAGGCGGCTGATGGGCTCGATGACCGAGGCGGGGATCAGCTTGAGCTTGTGGTCGATGCCGGCCATGGCCTTCAGAGCATTCAGCAGCAGGGCCGCGCTGGCCCCCAGCAGGGAGGAGGTCTTGCCCGTGACCACGGAGTCGTCCGGCAGCACCATGGCCCCGGCGGGAGCGCCGGTCTCCTCTGCCTTTTGCAGGCAGGCCGCCACGGCAGGGCAGATCTCCGGCGTAACGCCGGCCTGCTGCATAACGATCTCCAGCTTCCGCACCACCTCATCGTCACAGCGGCCCCGGGTGCGGTCGGCCATGCCGGCGTAGTAGCGGCGGAGGATCTCCATCCGGGACGCCGCCTGACACACCTGGTCGTCCACAATGGCGAAGCCCGCCATATTCACGCCCATGTCCGTGGGGGATTTGTAGGGAGACGCGCCCTGGATCCGCTGGAACATGGCGTTGAGCACCGGGAAGATCTCCACGTCCCGGTTGTAGTTCACGGTGGTCTTGCCGTAGGCCTCCAGGTGGAAGGGGTCGATCATGTTCACATCGTTCAGGTCCGCCGTGGCCGCCTCATAGGCCAGGTTTACGGGGTGCTTCAGCGGCAGGTTCCAGATGGGGAACGTCTCATACTTGGCGTAGCCCGCCCGGACGCCGCGCTTGTTCTCATGGTACAGCTGGCTCAGACAGGTGGCCATCTTGCCGCTGCCGGGGCCGGGGGCCGTTACCACCACGATGGGACGCGAGGTCTCGATATAGTCGTTTTTGCCCAGGCCGTCGTCGGACACGATGTGGGCCACGTCCGAGGGATACCCGGCAATGGGATAGTGGCGATAGCTCCGGACGCCCAGGGCCGTCAAACGCTTGATGAAGGCGTCCGCCGCCGGCTGACCGGCGTACTGGGTGATGACCACGGAGCCGACATAAAAGCCCAGGCCCCGGAAAACATCCATGAGCCGCAGCACGTCCTCATCGTAGCCGATGCCCAGGTCGCCCCGGACCTTCTTCTTCTCGATGTCTCCGGCGCAGATGACCACCACGATCTCCACGTCGTCCCGGATGGAGGCCAGCATGCGGATCTTGCTGTCCGGCTGGAATCCCGGCAGCACCCGGGAGGCGTGGTAATCGTCGAACAGCTTGCCGCCGAACTCGATATACAGCTTGTCGCCGAATTGCTCCCGCCGGGCCCGGATGTGCTGGGCCTGGAGGGTCAGGTATTTGTTGTTGTCGAACCCGATCTTCATATGTGCTCCCTACTTTCTGGTGATTGCTTCAACCTGATTATTATACACGACACAGGCCCGGGAGAAAAGAGCTTTTTTGCATTTTTCCCTCCGGCAAATCTGCCGTTTTTTTCAGGAGGTTTTTGGGCGAATCGCGCCGTTGCTTTTTTCCGCCGCCGGGGGTATACTAAAAGATACACCACACATGCAGGAGGATGCGGACCATGCGCTTTCAGGTTTTGCTGAAAAAGGAAAACGTTCCGGGGATGAGCTTCTTCCCCTTTTTCGAGACCAACGACATTCAGGAGGCCAAGGAATTCGCCATGCGGCTGGCCTTTGAGGAGTTCAACCTGGTGAAGGTCATGGACACCAAGTGCCAGGAGCTGGTGCGGGACTTCGACGCCGCCGTGTATCGGGAGCAATAAGAGCCATAGCAAAAAAGAGGCGCTGCCGCGGCAGCGCCTCTTTTGATTTACAGGGCAGGGGATCAGGCAAAGAACAGGCCCCAGGCCAGGAAGCCCAGGATGGCCACCAGGCCGGTGAACAGCAGGACGATCACCAGATAGCCCATGATGTCCCGGGCGGACAGCTTGGCCACGCCCAGCGCAGGCAGCGCCCAGAAGGGCTGGATCATGTTGGTCCACTGGTCGCCCCAGGCAATGGCCATGGCGGCACGGCCGGGCTCCACGCCCAGCTGGGGAGCGGCGGGCATAACGATGGGGCCCTGAACCGCCCACTGACCGCCGCCGGAGGGAACGAAGAAGTTCACGATACCGGCGGACAGGAAGGTCCACATGGGGAAGGTGACGCTGGTGGAAATGCTGACAAAGAAGTCGGAGATCACACCGGCCAGGCAGACGCCCGCGTCGTTGCGGACGGTCATCATGCCCATGATGCCGGCATAGAAGGGGAACTGCAGCAGGATGCCCGAGGCACCGGCAGCGGCCTCGCCGATGGCGTCCACATAGCGGCGCAGGTCGCCGTGCAGCAGAATGCCCAGGAACAGGAAGATGAAGTTGACGATGTTCAGGTTCAGAGCGGAGGCGATGTTCTTGCCCTCCTCCAGGGTGGCGAAGTAATAAATGATATAGGCGAAGCCGGCCACTACCAGGATGATCCACAGGATGCGGGAGTGCTCCATCTTGTCGGCGGGCGTCTTGACCTCATAGGTCTTGTCCTCCTCATCCTGCAGCAGGGTGGGGTCGATGGTGATGGCGTGATCTCTGTCGGGATGCATGGCATAGTTCACGAAGGGCATGACCAGCAGAATCACACAGCACATGATGATGTTCATGGGGTGGAAGATGGTGTCGGCGGTGGAGGCGGTCAGGACCATTTCCTGCTCGGTGCCGGCAAACAGCTTGTAGCCCTCGGCCAGCTGCAGGGGGATGGAGCCGGACAGGCCGGCGTGCCAGATCACGAAGCCGGAATAGGCGGAGGCGATCAGCAGAGGATAATCCACGGTGGGAACGCGCTTGGCAACCTCGCGGGCCAGCAGAGCGCCGGCGATCAGGCCGAAGCCCCAGTTCAGCCAGCAGCAGATGGTGGAAATGAAGGTGGTGACCACGATGGCCTGCATGTTGTTGTGGCACATACCGGCCACGAACCGCAGCGCCTTCTTGCAGGGCTTGGCGGAAGCCATGGCGGAGCCGAACACCAGCACCAGAGCCATCTGCATGGAGAAGGCCAGCAGGCCCCAGAAGCCGCTGGTGGAACCCCAGGCGTTGAGCACCTTCAGCGGCCCCATCTTGGTGGCGATCATCGCGAACACATACACGATGATGGACAGGATGACTGCAAACAGGAACGGATCCGGCAGCCACCGGTTGACCACGCGAACGCAGCCATTGGTGAATTTCTTAAACACAGATTCACTCTCCTTTGTTGTTATCGGCCCGGTCCGTCACAATCGGTGGGCCGGCTTGTGTTAATTCTATAACAGTCACAGAAAGTTTACAATTGCCAAAGCGCCGAAGTTTTAACGAACATTTTGTGAAGTGTTACAGATTTCTCGGATTTTTCATATATCGCGCTAAAATATCGCAGAAAAGCATAAAGAATCAATAAAGTATTGGAGTTTTCGCGTTAAGTTTTTGGTTGGAGTCACCGAGCGGCAGAGCGATAAGGACGGGTGGTATTTTCTGCCGAAACGGATATTTTTTCCTGATAAGAAACCCGCGCCTGCCGCGGGCGGCCTCTTGACAGACTGTCAAAAAAGCCTCGCAGAGTTCGCGGCCCGCAGGCCGCGAATAAGGTT
>OKSO01000707.1_pt1 | contig 12768 bp, 16 predicted proteins | sample 1606241 | NCBI WGS metagenome assembly OKSO01 (sample SAMEA3879540, study PRJEB24766) | human gut metagenome | biome: human-associated habitat; feature: feces | place: USA | collected 1985/1987
AGGATTTAGCTGCTGTTGACTCTGCGATGGCTGAACTGAATACCGCTTTCCAAGCTGCAAGCGCTGAGATGTATGCCCAGAGCGGTGCTCAAGGTGGTGCACAGGCCGGTCCGGATATGAACGCAGGTCAGTCAAATGCCGGACAAAATAATGGCAAACAAGACGATAATGTTCGAGGGCGCACAGGCAACACTGCTTGACATTGACTTCGGTACTTATCCTTATGTTACTTCTTCTCATCCTCTTTCTGCAGGTGTTTGTGTAGGTACAGGCGTAGGACCTATGATTATTTCAAACATCATAGGTGTTGCAAAGGCTTATACAACAAGAGTAGGTAAGGGTCCTTTCCCGACAGAGCTTGATGATGAGATAGGCGAAGCAATCAGAAACAAGGGCGGCGAGTTCGGTACTACGACAGGCAGACCCAGAAGAACAGGTTGGTTTGACGCTGTTATTGTACGCCATTCCGTAAGAGTAAACGGACTTTCTTCGCTTGCTATAAACAAGCTGGATACGCTCGGCGGCATTGGTGATTTAAAGGTGTGCGTTGCTTATAAGAAGCCCGACGGCACTGTTATTGAGAACTTCCCTGCAGCGCTTGAAGAGCTTGCCGATTGTGTACCCGTATATGAAACTCTCAAGGGCTTTGACGATGATGTATCTTCCTGCCGCAGTTTTGACGAGCTGCCCGAGGCGTGCAAGAAGTACATCGAAAGACTTGAAGAACTCTGCGACTGCCACATCTCTATGGTAGGTGTAGGCCCCGACAGAGAGCAGATAATCGAAAGATAACAAATACGATAACAATACTGTAGGACGTGTTTTATTGAATACACTTTTTATCCTGCGCTAATCTCAGAGAAAAATTACCGCTGCTCAAAAAAGAGTATAATATTGATACCGTCATTGTGAATGGCGAAAATTCTGCTGACGGTAACGGCATTACGCCCGTTACCGCAAAATACCTTCTCGAAAGCGGAGCCGATGTTATTACTACCGGCAATCATTGTTTCCGCAGAAAAGAGATGGACGCTTTTTACGAAACGTCGGATTTTGTTATCCGCCCTGCAAATTTTCCGGATGATGTTGTCGGTAAAGGATATACGATTCTTGACCACGGGAGATATTCAGTGTGCGTCATTAATCTTATGGGTGTGGTTTTCATGCAGAACCTTGAAAATCCGTTCCACTGCATCGACAGGATTCTGAGTGAAGTGAAGTCAAAGGTGATCATCGTTGATTTTCACGCTGAGGCAACATCGGAGAAAAGAGCGCTCGGACACTATCTGACGGGCAGAGTATCGGCGGTGCTTGGTACTCATACTCACGTCCAGACAGCCGATGAAGAAATTCTTGGCGGTCATACAGGTTACATCACCGATGTCGGAATGACAGGTGTAACAGATTCCGTACTGGGAATCAAAAAAGAGATTATAATCAGCAATATGATGACAGGCTATCCGCAGAGATATGAATACGCAGACGGCGACTATTTTATTTGCGGCGTTGTCGTATCTGTTGATGAAAAAAGCGGTATCTGCACCTCTATCAAGAGAATCAGATACTGAATAAATTACCGGGAGGTTTAAAATGGAAGTAGTAAAAGTTTCAGCAAAATCCGTTCCAAAGTCGGTTGCAGGCGCTATAGCAGCAGTTATCCGTGAAAACGGCGAAGTTGAAGTTCAGGCTGTAGGCGCAGGTGCTTCTAATCAGGCAGTAAAAGCTATTGCAATATCCAGAAGCTATATGGCTTTATCCGGCGTGGATCTTGTTTGCATTCCCGCTTTCACAACTGTCAGCATTGACGGTGAAGAACGCACTGCGATGAAGTTCATCGTTGAATGCAGATAAGCAATTATCATTATTGTTTAATGTAATTAAGAGGAGAATTTTTCCGGAATTCCGGGGCCGCTCTGACGTATTTTGTCAGGGCGGATTTTTTTGCATATAATACGCCTTACTGTAAATTATATTGATATAGTACGGAGGACTTTATGACGGATATAATTGTAATTGACAGTGAGGAATCACTGTCCCTGCTTATAGCGGAAACTCTTTCACGTTCATTTTCGGTACGGTTTTATAATATGAATTCAATGTATCTGTCGGGAGAGGGCGATGCTGTAAACTTGTGGCGTACCGATTCTCTGCATGGGCTTGTAACGGATGATTGCATTGTTGTAATGGGTGAAAATACTGCGGCTATTCCAAGACTTATACCCGACACGGCGGTAATAATAGCAAACGCTCTCAACAAAGAATGTGATAACGTGCGGAAAGCTAATAATGGATACGGTTTCATATACAAGTATTACCGATGAGGAAATATCGGTTTCATTCGGCAGGACGGTAACCACGCTTGACGGCGATGAAATACAGCCGTTTGAAATACCCGTAAAGAGAAACGGTGCCGAGAGCCTGTACGAGATTATGGCAGTCACTGCTTTACGTCTGCTGACAGGCGACAATTCGATTATAGAAGAAGTGTAAAGTGCGTTGAAGAGATGAATAAAATATAGCTTATGCACTTGTATTTTTCTCGTGTCTGGTGTATAATGTATACAATAGCATTATAGTAGTTAAGTGTGCCCTTTGGCACGGATACTGTTATTTACGGTTACGCAGTGCATATTTGCCTGCGGGAAAGGCAGTTAATCTATGAATAAAAAAGTTAATAATACAGGCGCAAGTCTGAGAATATCAAATGATGTGCTTACAAAAATCGCAGAGGTTGCGGCAACCGAAATAAGAGGCGTTGCGTCTGAGGGCGAGCATCTTGTTATCTGCGACAAGAATATGGCTCAGTTTACGGGAAAAATTATGCCTCAGTCACCGGTTAAGGCAGTACTGAAAAACGATGCTGTCGAGGTTACAGTAAGCATTGTTGTGTTGCAGGGCTTCAAGGCGGAGAATGTAGCACGTTCAGTACAGGAGAGCGTAAAGTCTGCTATACAGAATATGGCAGGCATATCCGTATCTAAGGTAAATGTAAAAATTGCTGATATTATGCTTTCAAAATCAGCTGATTAAATAAAGGAAACAGATTAAATGACAGAAAGAAAACTTACACGTCACGAAATGAGAGAAGCGGCTTTGCTCATTCTCTTTCAGATGAAACTTAACCCCGAAACGCTTGACGAGATACTGGAGGACTGCAAAGAGTCCTTTGAGATGGAATACAATTCCCAGTCGGTGAAGCTGGTGAAGGGTGTTGCAGAGCATGAAGATGAGCTGAACGGCATAATCGAAAGCTATTCACCCTCAAGAAAGCTCGACAGAATTTCGTACATAAACCTTGCTATTATGAAAATAGCACTGTATGAAATGAAATACTGCCCGTCCGTACCCGATAAGGTGGCCATAAACGAGGCAATAGAATTTGCAAAGGAATATGCCGACAAGACAGATGTACGCTTTATAAACGGCGTTCTCAATTCATATTATAAGGACAATCCGACAAAGGAACAACCTGATGCCTGATTTTTTTACCGTAACGGTTTCTCAGGTGACAAGACGGATTTCGATGATAGTAAAGGGCGATAAGGCTCTGAACGATTTATATGTTTCGGGCGAGATTTCGAATTTTACCTTGCATAAAGCGTCAGGACATATGTATTTCACGCTGAAGGACGAAACGGCTTCAATAAAATGCGTTATGTTTGCAGGTAATGCCCGCAGTCTTGATTTCACTCCGTACAGCGGTCAGAGCGTAATCGTTCACGGAAGCGTAAATGTTTACGAGCGTGACGGAGCTAATCAGATTTATGTCACTGATATGATTGAAAGGGGACAGGGTGAGCTTGCTCTTGCGTATGAACAGGCAAAGCGTGAGCTTGAGGCAGGCGGATATTTCAATAAAAAGCGTCCCATACCGAAACAGCCGAAAAAGGTTTGCCTTATAACCGCTGAAAAGGGTGCGGCACTTCAGGATATGCTGAATATCATTGCAAGACGAAGACCTATACTGGAAGTGGTTTTTATTCCCGTAACGGTACAGGGAGCATATGCACCGTCAACCCTTATCAAAGCATTGGCTATGGCTCAGAGTACAGGCTCGGATCTTATCATTATCGGCAGGGGCGGAGGCTCAGCAGAGGACTTGTCGTGCTTTAACGATGTCGGATATGCAAAGGCACTGTACAACAGCGAGATTCCGACAATTTCCGCTGTAGGACACGAAACGGATTTTACCATTTCCGATTTCGTAGCGGACCTCAGAGCGCCTACACCGTCTGCGGCGGCTGAGATAGCTACTGCGGTTACCTGCGACGATCTTTCGGAGCATATCGAGCTTGTTTACGACAGGCTCAGCGATATTATCCACTCAAAGACAGACAGCTACGAACAGCTTATAGACAGTATACAAAGGCACATTTCAGCTTACAGCCCCGGACAAAGAATAGAAAGATTTGAAAGGGAGCTTGTGCTTATAAGCGGTAAAATCAGAACGGCAACCGACGCAGTTATTACAAAAAACAGCGTGTTGCTTGACAATTATTCGGACAAGATAGAGGCGTTAAGCCCGATAAATGTGTTGAAACGTGGATACAGTGCAGTAACCAAAAACAACAGCGCCGTAAACAGTATCGGTGATATCGAACAAAACGATACCGTTGAGATATTATTTGCGGACGGTACGGCTACAGCACAGATAAAGGAAATACACGAAAATAATAAGGAGTGTTTTAGATGAGCTTTGAAACAGCCATGAAAAGACTTGATGAAATTTCAGTGCAGATGGAACAGCCGGATATAACACTTGACAATTCGATGAAGTGTTATAAAGAAGCGGTCGAGCTTATAGCTTTTTGCCGTAAGTATATTGATGAAGCAAAGCTGACGGTACAGAAACTGGAAGAGGTTTAAAATGACAGCAGAGAAGTACACCTTTCCTGCAAACTATGGCGGATTTGACGCTGTGTTCAGGGAATACCGTGCGATTTTTGAGAAGCAGCTCAGAACTGTATGTGATTCATTCTGCGATAACGGTGCAAAATACAAGGCTCTTTACGATGCGGCGTCATACAGCCTTGAGGCAGGCGGAAAACGCATAAGACCCGTGCTTGCTTTTGAAATGTGCAGAGTGTGCGGCGGAGATATAAATGATGCCGTGCCTGCTGCTGTTGCCGTTGAGATGATCCATACATTCTCGCTTATTCACGACGATCTTCCTTGTATGGACGATGACGATATGAGAAGAGGCAGACCGAGCTGTCATAAGGCACACGGCGAGGCTGTGGCACTGCTGGCAGGTGACGCATTATCTGCCTATGCGGGTAAATATATCTGCGACAGCGACTTACCTGCCGAAAAAAAGACGGCGATGATAAAAGAACTGTATGACAGGACGCTCGGCATGATAGAGGGGCAGACGATAGACACGGACGGAAAATTCGACACGCTTGACGGATTGCTGTCAATGTACGAAATGAAGACCTCCGAGCTTCTTACTGCGGCTTCTGTTATGGGATGTATAGCGGCAGGCGCAGATGAGGAAAAAATATCGGCGGCAAGAGCCTATGCGCACGATGCCGGACTTGCTTTTCAGATTGTGGACGATATTCTTGACGTTACATCTACAGTGGAAGAACTCGGTAAGCCTATAGGCAGTGACGCACAGCAGGAAAAGACTACAAGCGTTACTCTTTTAGGGCTTGATAAAGCAAGGGAGCTTGCAAAAAAATATACCGAAGGGGCTGAAAAGGCACTTTCGGCATTTGAAAACAACGAGTTTTTGTGCCGGCTTACCGATTTGCTTTTAAACAGAAAAAATTGACAGTGGAATATAACCCCGGAGGGTCAGACATAAATGAGAACTGATCAGATCAATGTTATCCTGCTGATTGCACTTATCAGCTGGGGTACTGCACAGATTTTAAAAACGTTGATACATTTCATAAAGACGAAGAACTTTAAAGCGGAGCGTCTTACGGGTGCGGGCGGTATGCCGTCAGCACATTCGGCTACCGTATGTGCGACAGCAATAACCACCTGCAGAGTCTGCGGAATATGCTCACCCGAGTTTGCACTTGCTATGATACTTGCTATGGTAGTAATGTATGATGCTATGGGTGTAAGACGATCTGCAGGACTTCAGGCTAAGGAAATCAATCGCCTGAGGCGTGTCGTCAATGAACTTGACGAGGAATTTATGGACAAGTTCGACGATAAGGTTGACGAGATTGAAGAAAAGAAGCCTGAAGAAATACACGAACTGAAGGAATTTCTCGGACATACGCCGCTTGAGGTGCTCTGCGGCGCACTGCTCGGAATACTTATAGCTATGGCTGTACCGATACAGGTGGTCGGCTGATAGAATAATATCGGGAGATACAATTTGATACTGAAAAACGATATGTCCGCCGAGTATTTGAAATCGCTTACTCCCGAACAAAGAAAAAAGCTGTGTTCGGAGATAAGGCAGTTACTTGTGAAAACGGTAACGGTAAACGGCGGTCATCTTGCGTCAAACCTCGGTACGGTTGAACTTACGGTGGCAATGCACACCGTGTTTGACTCTCCGAAGGATAAATTTGTTTTTGATGTAGGGCATCAGTCCTATACACATAAGATAATTACGGGCAGAGCTGGAAAAATGAATACTCTGCGCTGTGAGGGCGGTATATCCGGATTTCCGAAGGCGGAAGAATCCGAGCACGACGCTTTTATCGGCGGTCACAGCAGTATTTCTATTTCTGCGGCACTCGGTATTGCCGAGGCTATGAGGTCGGACGGCGACGATCACAGCGTTGTTGCCGTTATAGGCGACGGCGCATTAACCGGCGGAGAGGCTTACGAAGGTCTTAACAATGCCGGAAAAAGCCGCTGTAACCTGATAGTGGTGCTTAACGATAACGAGATGTCAATCTCCAAAAATACCGGTGCGCTCGCTTTGTATCTGGCGCAGATACGTTCTACAAGAAAATATTACAGCACAAAGAATTCCGTAAAGAATGTTCTTGATAAAACACCGATAATAGGAAAAGGCATCGGAAAAGCGGTAAAAGGCACTAAGCAGCTGCTGAAATATGCGATTTATCATTCAAACCTGTTTGAAGATTTAGGCTTTAAATATTTGGGACCGATAGACGGTCATAATCTTGATGAGCTGACAGAGGCGCTTATGGTTGCGAAAATGATGCAGCGTCCGTGCCTTGTTCATATTTATACGAAAAAAGGTAAAGGCTATGCTCCCGCAGAGGATAATTCGGGAGAATATCACGGTCTGCCGCCTAAAAAAGACGATGATAACAATTGCAAAGGTGAGTGCTTTACAGACGCTTTCGGAAAAGCTCTGCTCTCATTTGCCGATAAAGACAACAGCATATATGCCGTTACAGCCGCTATGAAATACGGAACAGGGCTTCAGCATTTTTACAAGGCTTTCCCGGAGCGTTTCTTTGATGTCGGTATTGCGGAGCAGCACGCAGTGACTTTTTCGGCAGGACTTGCAAGTCAGGGTAAGCTGCCCGTGTTTGCGGTGTATTCTTCATTTCTTCAGCGGTCGTATGACCAGCTTATACACGATTGTGCAATAGAAAAACGTCATATTGTGCTTGGAATAGACAGAGCAGGCTTTGTCGGTGAGGACGGAGAAACGCATCACGGTTTGTTTGATGTTGCGATGCTTACGACCGTACCCGGCGTTACCGTGTATTCCCCGTCAGATACGGCGGAGCTTTCACAGTGTCTTGAGCAGGCTCTTTACAAGGATAAAGGCATAGTTGCCGTAAGATACCCAAGAGGATGCGAGCTATACCGTTCAGGCACGAAGGCGTACAGCGACTTCAGGCACGTTTCAAATAAAAGCAGAAAGCTGATTTTCACATACGGCAGAATATCCGCCTACGCTTATACCATTCACGGTGTCGATGTTTTACAGGCAATAAAAATTTTCCCTATTGCCGATGAAATGATTGATATTTGTCTTGCTTATGATGAAATATATGCCTTTGAGGAAGGCGAAAGAGAGGGCGGAATTGCTCAGAAGCTGTGTACCGCTCTGGCTCTTGCCGGATATAAAGGCAGGTTTACCATAACGGCGGTTGACGGATTTGTCCGTCATGCCGATGTTGCGACACAGCTGCATAATGCAATGCTCGACGCAGACGGAATGAGAAAAATTACAGGAGAATAAGATGCAGAAACGACTGGATGTTTATCTTTCCGAAAACAACACAGTAAAAAGCCGCAGCCTTGCCGCATCGCTCATAAAGCAGGGAAGCGTTGAGGTAAACGGCAGGATATGCACAAAAGCATCGTTTGCCGTTGATGACAATGATAATATCAGAATAATCGGAGAGATGCCGAAATATGTCGGCAGAGGCGGATTGAAGCTCGAAAAGGCATTATCCCACTACAGACTTCACCTTGACGGCTCGGTGTGTATAGATATAGGAGCGTCAACAGGCGGGTTTACCGATTGTATGCTTCAAAACGGAGCGGTAAAAGTCTATTCTGTCGATGTCGGAACAGATCAGCTTGATGAAAAACTGAGAAACGATCCCAGAGTAGTTTCTATGGAAAAGACCGATATAAGAAACTGCGTAGGTGCTTTGCCGGCGGTGGATTTTATCGGCATAGATGTTTCATTTATATCGCTGAAGCTCGTTCTTCCGTCGGCTTATGCATTGCTTAAGGACGGCGGAGAGTGCGTAGCGCTTATCAAGCCGCAGTTTGAAGCAGGAAAAAGCCATCTCAGCAAACATGGAATAGTAAGAGATTCCAAAGTACATAAAAAAGTATGCGATGATATATCGGAGTTTGCCTCAACTCTTGGGTTTGAACGTGGAGAGGTCATATCCTCGCCCATAACCGGAGGCGACGGCAATACCGAGTATCTTATATATCTCAGACGTTTATAACATATAACTTACAAAGGCAGGTGAAATATCATGAAGGTAATGATATGTGCCAATCTCGCTAAAGAACGGAGCAGAAAAGCGGCGGCAGATGCGTGCGCTAAGCTGAATGAAATAGGCTTTCTGCCCATGATAGAAAAGCAGTACGAAAATATCATAAAGGTGGATAACGCCGTATACGCTAAAACAGACAGCCTTATAACCGACTGCGATATGTTTATGACTATAGGCGGTGACGGAACTATTCTCAAGTGGGGACAGAAAGCCGCCGCCTGCAATAAACTCTTGCTTGGAATAAATACGGGCAGGCTGGGCTTCATGACTTCTATAGAGAGCGGCGAGCTTGATACACTGGAACGTCTTAAAACAGGCGAATATACGGTGAGCAGAAGAATGATGCTCGATATTGAATATGAGGGCAAAGGCAATTACAGCGCCATAAACGATGTCGTGTTCAGCAAATGCCGTTATTCAAAGCTGCCGGAATTTATTGTTTCGGTAGAAGAATACGAGGTGACAAAAATCAGAGCCGACGGAATTATCTTCAGTACGCCGGCAGGCTCTACGGCATATTCTTTATCGGCAGGAGGACCTATTATATCCCCTGATGCACAGTGCATTGAATTTACTCCGTTGTGCGCTCATTCGCTTTTCGGCAGACCTATGATATTTTCAGCAGATTCGGAAATAACGGTGCGTTTTTCCGCATATGAAGACAGCGGCGTTTCGCTCAGTATTGACGGTAATGACGATATGGATTTCAAAGAGGGCGAAATAATAAAGATAAGACGCTCGGAGCAGCAGCTTTCTATTATTGATATAAACGGCAGCAGTTTCTATAAAGCGGTACACAACAAGCTGATGAGGCCGCTCAAATAAAATCTTACAAGGGGTGATATTGTGAAAAAGAAAAGACAGGCAGAAATTCTCAGAATCATATCTTCAAACGAAGTGGAAACGCAGGAAATGTTGCTTAATCTGTTGAAGCAAAAGGGCTATGATGTGACCCAGGCGACCGTTTCCCGTGATATAAACGAACTCAATATTGAAAAAACGGTTTCTTCAAACGGTGTCAACTGCTATGCAAAAGCGGAAAAGGTACACACGGTCAAGTTTCATAATATTATTTCGGAAGCGGTTGTCAATATAGATTACGCAATGAATATAGTTTCAATAAAATGCCACAGCGGTCTTGCGAATGCCGCTTGTGCCGGTCTTGATATGATGAATCTTTCCTATGTTGTCGGAACTATCGCAGGCGATGATACGATATTTGTACTGACAAGAACGGAGGGTGATGCGAGAATGCTGACACGTCACCTGAAGGAACTGCTTTAAGATAAGGAGGTCGGCGTTTTGCTCAGAGAATTATCTATTGAAAATCTTGCTGTGATTGAAAAGGCGTCGATAGCCTTTGACGATAAGCTGAATGTGTTTACGGGTGAAACGGGTGCAGGTAAGAGTATACTTATCGGCGGCATAAATGCGATACTCGGAGGAAGGGTAAGCAAGGATATTGTAAGAGCAGGCACAGAAAAGGCTGTTGTGACCGGCCTTTTTGACGATTTACCCGAAAGCGTCAAAGATAAACTCAGCGATAACGGTTTTGCTGTCGATGACGAGCTTTTACTGCAGCGTGATATTCATGCGGACGGTAAAAGCACAGCAAGAATAAACGGCAGAGCAACAACAGTGGCAATACTTCGTGATATAGCGTCTGAACTTATTGATATTCACGGACAGCACGATAACCGTCTGCTTATGGACGGGGATAATCAGCGTGAGATACTCGACAGCTACGGCAAAAACAGCGGGTTGCTGTCGGAATATGCGACCGCTTTCAAGGAGTTTTCGGCTTTATCAAGGAAAATTAAAGAAGTCAGCCGCAAGAAAACCGAATCGCTTGAAAAGGCGGAGCTTCTGAGAGAACGTCTTGAGGAGCTTGACAGGTATAATTTTTCCGCAGATGAAGAAGAAACCGTAAAGCAAAAGATCGAAGAACTTCGCAATGCCGAATACATAAGCGAGAATCTGTATAACGCACAGACGGCAATATCGGGAGATGATGATACTGACGGAGCATATTCTATGCTCGAGCATTGTAAAAACAGCGTTTCATCTCTCAGCGAAACTATCCCGGAGCTTGATAAACTGGCAGAGCGTATATCCGATATGCTGGTAGAGCTTGAGGATATAAGAGAAGAAATAGTGCAGAGAATTCCCGATGAAGACGAGGATACCGCAGGAATGCTCGGCGTTCTTGAAGAAAGGCTCAGCGTTATATTGCGTCTGCAAAGAAAATACGGCACAGACCTTGCGCAGATACTTGAAAATTCGGAGAAATGGCGCAACGAACTTTACGAAATAGATAACGGCGACGATATAATAGAAGAACTTACAGAAAAGAAAAAAGAAGCAGGCGAAAAAGTAAAGCGTCTTGCAACAGAACTTACAAACAGAAGAAAAGAAGCGGCGGATGATCTTGTAAAGCGGATTTCTGCGGAGCTTACGTTTCTTGATATGCCGGATATAAGACTTGTGTTCGATATATCGCAGGATAAAGTCACTCTCAGCGGAATGGATAAGGTGGAAATGCTTATATCCGTCAATAAGGGCGAAGATTTGAAGCCTATGAGCAAGATCGCTTCGGGCGGTGAGCTGTCAAGAATAATGCTTGCCGTCAAGAACGTGCTTGCCGAAACCGACAAACTGCATACGATGATTTTTGATGAAATTGATACGGGTATAAGCGGCAGAGCCGCCGCCAAGGTCGGATTAAAACTGCATGAGGCGGCGGAAAACAGGCAGATACTCTGTGTAACGCATCTTGCACAGATTGCGGCAATGGCGGATACACAGCTTCTTATAAAAAAGACCAGCGATGAAAAACGCACCTATACGGGCATTACAAAGCTGGATTTTGAAGGCAGAAAGAGAGAAATAGCAAGGATTATTTCCGGTGATGAAAACGATCCGATTTCGCTTGAAAATGCCGAAATGCTGCTGCTAAGAAAAAACGTGATATAAATTACAGAACAGTCTGAGGAAACTCAGGCTGTTTTTTTGTGTCCGAATCACAAACCGACACTTTTTTACTTCCGTTTGTCCTATAATAAACGAGGGGCATAAAAATGGTTATTTATCTTGATGTGCTGATTCTGATAAATCTTTATGTTACATATTTTCAGATTCTTGCCGTAGCAGCATTTACTCACAGAAAAACAGTATGGTACAGAAAGCTGTCTGCGGCAGGCATAGGTGCGGTGGCATCACTGAGTATTTTCATTCCGCAGGAAATGGTTTTGACTCTTACTTTACTTAAGATATTTCTCTGTGCTTTGATTGCTTTTGTCGCATTCGGTTATACGGGATTTCGTGCATATGCGGTGAGCGTGCTGTTTTTGATGCTTGTCAGCTTCGTCTTTTCGGGGCTTATGCTTTGTGTGTGGCTGTTTGCCGCTCCTATGAAGATGCTGTTTATAAACGGCACTGTATATTTCGGTATTGATACGATGACGATAATTCTGTCTACCTGTGCGGCTTACGGAGTTGTCAGAATAATAAGATATATACTCGATAAAAACGGAAAAACCGATGGCAAGTATACTGTTATCATAAAAAATAACGGCAGGGAATGCAGGTTGTCGGCACTTGCAGACAGCGGAAACGGAATGGTCGACTGTTTCAGCGGATTGCCTGTGATAGTGTGCAGACGTGATATGTGCGCCGATGTTTCACCTCCTGCGATTGATATGATAGAAAATAACAGCGATATTTCGGAAATAGGCACGCAGATGATAAAGGGTGTCAGGATAATGCCGTTTTCCACAGTGGGAAAGGGTGGACTTATCTGTATGTTCAAAGCGGAGAGTGTTGTTATTGACGATGAAACGAATGAAGAAAAATA
>OKSO01000716.1_pt1 | contig 12685 bp, 10 predicted proteins | sample 1606241 | NCBI WGS metagenome assembly OKSO01 (sample SAMEA3879540, study PRJEB24766) | human gut metagenome | biome: human-associated habitat; feature: feces | place: USA | collected 1985/1987
GACGTCGACACCGACGAGAACTACACCCCCGACACCGAGGTTGTTTCCAACGGTTACTTCCACGAGTCTGAGAAGCGTTCCGCTCCTTACTTCGATGTTGACATCGACGGCATCACTCTTCTCAACAAATAATTAAGCTATAACTTTCATTCAGACGGGGCGACGAAAGCCGCTCCGTCTGAAGCAGTTCAAAAAACAAGATTTTTAAGTTTGAAAAGCCGATTATCCTTCCTGTTTTAATCGGCTTTTGAGATTTAAAATAGGAGGATAAGTGGGCTTGAACGCAGCAATTGAACTGAAAAATATTTCAAAAAGCTTCGGAAGCATCATCGCCAACAAGGATGTATGTCTGACCGTCAACCGCGGTGAGATACTCTCAATTCTCGGCGAGAACGGCTCCGGAAAAACAACGCTGATTAACATGATCGCCGGAATCTACTATCCGGATCACGGTCAGATTTTCATCGACGGCAAAGAGGTAGTCATCCGCTCCCCCAAGGACGCGCTCGACTACAAAATAGGCATGGTCCATCAGCATTTCAAGCTCGTGGACGTGTTCTCTGCAACGGAGAACATCATTCTCGGACTTGACGAGGGCAAATTCAACGTCAAGAAGTCCGCCGAGCGCATCAAAAAGATAAGCGAGCAGTACGGCTTCGACATTGACCCGAACAAGAAGATATACGAAATGTCCGTCTCGGAGAAGCAGACCGTTGAGATAATCAAGGTGCTTTACAGAGGCGCGGACATCCTTATTCTTGACGAGCCCACCGCCGTTCTCACCCCGCAGGAGACGCTCAAACTCTTTGACATCCTGCGCCGCATGCGCGACGACGGCAAGGCTATCATAATCATCACCCATAAGCTCCACGAGGTGCTCTCCCTCTCCGACCGCGTATCGGTTCTCAGAAAGGGCGAATACATCGGCACGGTCAACACCGCAGAGACGAACGAATCAGAGCTTACAGAGATGATGGTCGGCAAGAAGATAAGCCTCAACATCGACCGCAGCGATCCGGTTGACCCTGTGGACAGGCTCGTTGTCAAGGACATCAGCTGCATCAACCGCGACGGAGTCAAGCTTCTTGACGACATCTCGTTCACCGCGCGTTCGGGCGAGATTCTCGGCATCGCGGGTATCGCCGGAAGCGGTCAGCGCGAGCTGCTCGAATCCATCGCAGGACTTCAGCATCTCAACAGCGGCGAGATTATGTACAACAACCCCAAGACCGGCGGCCAGGACAACCTGCGCGACAAGACGCCTATGCAGATCCGCGAGCTCGGCGTGCGCCTGTCGTTCGTCCCCGAGGACAGACTCGGCATGGGACTCGTCGGCAACATGGATATAATCGACAACATGATGCTGCGAAGCTACCGCAAGGGCAAGGGCGCGTTCCTTGAGCGCAAGAAGCCCAAGACGCTCGCAGAAAAAGTTATAAGCGACCTCGAAGTTGTAACCCCGAGCGCGAATACGCCCGTCCGCCGTCTCTCCGGCGGAAACGTGCAGAAGGTGCTCGTCGGCCGTGAGATTGCTTCCTCCCCCACGGTCTTTATGGCGGCTTACCCCGTGCGCGGACTCGACATCAACTCATCTTATCTTATATACAACCTGCTCAACGAACAGAAAGAAAAGGGCGTCGCCGTTATCTTCGTCGGCGAGGATCTTGACGTTCTGCTCGAGCTGTGCGACCGAATCCTCGTCATAAACTCCGGCAAGATAACCGGACTCGTTGACGCGAGGACTTCCACAAAGGAAGAGCTCGGTCTGCTTATGACCAAAACCGACGGAGGTGAAACCCATGAGTAAGTCAAACGGACAGAAGCGCGAGCCTCTTTTCCACATAGTCAAGCGCAGCGCCGTTCCCTCATGGGCGGCATGGCTCATCAGAATCGGCGCGGTCGTGCTTGCGCTGCTCGTCTGCGCGGTCGTGACCGTCGTCATCACCGGACAGAATCCCGCGGAGGTCTATTCCGCGATAATCTTCGGCGCGGTCGGCTCGCCGAGGCGTATATGGAGCCTGCTCCAGAATCTTGCAATGCTCCTGTGCGTTTCGCTCGCAGTCACCCCCGCATTCAAGATGAAATTCTGGAACATCGGCGCTGAGGGACAGGCTCTCATGGGCGGCTTCGCGACGGCGGCGTGCATGATCCTCTTCGGCGACAAGCTCCCGTCATATCTCCTCTTCCCCGTTATGATTATAACGAGCATTGTTGCGGGCGCGATATGGGCTTTCATCCCCGCGTTCTTCAAGGCGAAATGGAACACCAACGAGACGCTCTTCACGCTGATGATGAACTACATCGCAACGCAGATAGTCGCTTACTTCTGCTACAAGTGGTCGAACCCCAAGGGCTCGGGTCACATCGGAGTCATCAACAGCGTAAGCCACAACGGCTGGCTTCCGAGCCTCGGCGGTCAGGACTACCTGCTCAACATACTTATCGTTGCGGCGCTGACCGTTTTCATGTACATCTATCTCAAATACAGCAAGCACGGCTATGAGCTCTCCGTCGTCGGCGAGAGCGAAAACACCGCGCGCTACATAGGCATCAATGTCAAGAAGGTCATCATGCGCACGATGCTCCTCTCCGGCGCGCTCTGCGGCGTCACCGGACTTCTGCTCGTCAGCGGCACCGACCACACCATCGCGACAAACACAGTCGGCGGACGCGGATTCACCGCGATAATGGTATCGTGGCTCGCGAAGTTCAACCCCGCCTACATGATCCTCACCTCACTGCTCATCGTCTTCTTCCAGAAAGGCGCAATTCAGATATCGACGAGCCTCGGACTCAACGACTCGTTTGCCGATATCATCACAGGAATCATAATCTTCTTCATCATCGGCAGTGAGTTCTTCATCAACTAATCTGTCAAGTTCCGCAGCAAGGAGGCGAAGGCATAATGATAATCACATTCATTCAGCGTGCTATAATGCAGAGCATTCCTCTGCTCTTCGGCTCAACGGGCGAGACGATAACCGAAAAGGGCGGCAACCTGAACCTCGGTATCCCCGGCATCATGTATGTCGGCGGCATCTCCGGCGTTATCGGCGCGTTCTTCTATGAGAAGAGCGTCGAGACGGTGAACCCGTTCCTCGCAGTGCTCATTCCCCTGCTCTCGAGCATTTTGGGCTCGGCGCTCATGGGTCTGCTCTACTGCTTCCTGACCGTCACTCTGCGTGCAAACCAGAACGTCACTGGTCTTGCGATGACAACTTTCGGCGTCGGCTTCGGCAACTTCTTCGGCGGCTCGCTGATAAAGATAACCGGCAGCGACATCCCCTCGATAGCGCTGAGCGCAACGAGCAACTGCTTCAAGACAACGCTCCCGTTCGCCGCAAAGCTCGGAAAGGTCGGAGATATATTCTTCTCCTATAGCTTCCTCGCTTACGCCGCGATAATCATCGCGCTCATCACCGCCTATTTCTTCAAGCACACGCGCACAGGACTTCAGCTGCGCGCGGTCGGCGAGAATCCCGCAACGAGTGACGCGGCGGGCATCAACGTCGGCAGATACAAATATGTCTCGACAATCGTCGGCAGCGTTATAGCGGGTCTCGGCGGTCTCTACTACGTCATGGACTACGCAAACGGCGTCTGGTCGAACAACGGCTTCGGCGACCGCGGCTGGCTTGCAATCGCGCTCGTTATCTTCGCCGTCTGGAAGCCCGATCTCGGCATCCTCGGCTCGTTCCTCTTCGGCGGTCTCATGGTCGTTCACAACTACATCCCGAACCTCAGCTTCGGCGCGCAGGAACTGTTCATGATGACTCCCTATGTTGTTACGATAATCGTCCTTGTCGCGGTCAGCATGCGCCGCAAGCGCGAGAATCTGCCGCCCGCGAGCCTCGGACTTTCTTACTTCCGAGAGGATCGATAATATTGATTTTTTGAAACTCATGGTGTATAATAAAGCCATAAAACTTAGGAGGTTTTACTATGTTAGTTTCCGCAGCAAAAATGCTCAAAGATGCAAAGGCCGGCAAGTACGCGGTCGGTCACTTCAATATCAACAACCTTGAGTGGACAAAGGCTATTCTTCTCACCGCTCAGGAGCTCAACTCGCCCGTTATCCTTGGCGTGTCCGAGGGCGCAGGCAAATATATGTGCGGTTTCAAGACCGTCACCGCCATGGTTGACGCTATGGTCGACGAGCTCGGAATTACTGTTCCCGTCGCTCTTCACCTCGATCACGGCTCCTATGAGGGCGCGCTCAAGTGCATCGAGGCGGGCTTCTCCTCCGTCATGTTCGACGGCTCTCACTACGGCATTGAGGAGAACATCGAGAAGACCAAGGAGATAATCGCTCTCGCTCACTCGAAGGGCATTTCCGTTGAGGCTGAAGTCGGCGCCATCGGCGGCGAAGAGGACGGCGTTATCGGCGGCGGCGAAGTTGCTGACCCCAACGAATGCAAGATGATCGCTGATCTCGGCGTCGATATGCTCGCAGCGGGCATAGGCAATATCCACGGCAAGTATCCCGCAAACTGGAAGGGCTTGAGATTTGATGTTCTCGCCAACATCCAGGAGCTCACCGGCGAGATGCCCCTCGTTCTCCACGGCGGCACAGGCATCCCCGCAGACATGATAAAGGAAGCTATCTCCCTCGGCGTTTCCAAGATCAACGTCAACACCGAGTGCCAGCTCGCTTTCGCTGACGCTACCAGAAAGTACATCGAGGCGGGCAAGGATCTCGAGGGCAAGGGCTTCGATCCCAGAAAGCTTCTCGCACCCGGCTTCGAGGCTATCAAGGCTACCGTCAAAGAGAAGATGGAGCTGTTCGGATCGGTCAACAAGGCATAAGAAAAGCTTCAAAAAAACAATTTACCGGCAGAGTAAAATCTGCCGGTATTTTTATTGACTGCACATTGGCGGTATTGTATAATCAACTAAAAAGCCCAAGGGGGAACAGAATAAATGCTCACTATAAAAGACGGCGAGTTCAAAATGGACGGCAAGAGCTTCCGCATATATTCCGGCTCGATGCACTATTTCCGCATCATGCCCGAATACTGGGAGGACAGGCTCAGAAAGCTCAAGGCGGCGGGTTTCAACACGGTTGAAACATATGTCTGCTGGAACATGCATGAGCCGCGGAAGGGCGAATTTGACTTCACCGGCAGGTTCGACATCAGGCGTTTTATCAAGACGGCGCAGGAGGTCGGGCTCTATGCGATAGTCAGACCGGGTCCATATATCTGCGCGGAATGGGACTTCGGCGGACTGCCGGCATGGCTGCTCAAGGACAGAAACATGCGTCTGCGCTGCGCCTATCCCGAATATTTGCAGCATGTTTCGGACTTCTATCACAGGCTGTTTGAGGAGATCGGCGATCTTCAGCAGAGCGAGGGCGGCAACATAATCGCGATGCAGATTGAGAACGAATACGGAAGCTACGGCAACGACAAGGAATATCTCAGATATATCGAAAAGCTGATGCTCGACTGCGGCACAAAGGTTATGCTCTTCACCTCCGACGGCGACGACAACAGCATGCTCTCCGGCGGCACGCTCCCAGATGTGTTCAAGACGCTGAACTTCGGTTCGCGCGCGTCCGAGATATTCAACGCCATGGACAGATTCCACGAGAACACCCCGAAGATGTGCACCGAGTTCTGGTGCGGCTGGTTCGACCACTGGAGCGAGGAACATCACACTCGCGGCTCAGACAGCGTTGCGGGCGAGATTAAAGATTTTCTTGACATCGACGCGAGCTTCAATTTCTACATGTTCCACGGTGGCACGAACTTCGGCTTCACTGCCGGAGCGAACTGCTACGAAGAATATCAGCCGACGGTCACGAGCTACGACTACTGCGCGCTGCTGACCGAATGGGGCAACTACACACCTGCATATTATGCAGTCAGAGAGCTTCTGCTCAAGGCTCAGAACCTGCCCGAGACCGAGCTTCCCGCATCGCCGGAGCTCCAGACGATAGGCAAAGTCGAGCTTGACGAGAGCACCTCGCTGATGAGCAACTTCGACAATCTCGGCGAGCGCCACCGCGTTCCCCTGCCCGAGAGCATGGAATATTTCGGTCAGAACAGCGGCATGATCTATTACGAGACGAAGCTTGAACAGATATATGACCCGCGCGAGCTGCGCGTTGCGAATGTCCACGACACTGCGTATGTCTATATAGACGGCGAGCACAAGGCGACTATTGACCGCCGCGACGAGAACAAAGTCAAGGGCTACGATACATTCAAATTCGACGGCTGCACGGACGGCTGCACGATAGGCGTATTGGTTGACGCGATGGGACGAGTAAACTACGGCGAGCACCTCTACGACCGCAAGGGCATTGACGCCATCCGCTACGGCAACCAGAATCTCATGGGCTACGATGTTGTCACACTTCCGCTCGACAACCCCGAGAAGATAGACTTTTCGCTCGAGGGCGGCAAGTATCCCCTCTTCATGCGCGGACATTTCAAGGCGCAGAGCCAAAATGACTGCTTCGTTCACCTTGACGGGTTCAAGAAGGGCTGCGTGTACATAAACGGCTTCAACATCGGCCGCTACTGGGAGATAGGTCCCCAGCGCGCGCTGTACATTCCCGGAGTCCTGCTCAAGGACGAGAATGAGATAATCATACTCGAACTTGAGGGCTGCGAGAAGGCGGAGGTCGAGATAACCGCCGAGCCGGATTTGGGATAAAAAATATATAAAAGACAAAACCCCGGGCTGTAAAATACAGTCCGGGGCAGTCTGTAGCAAAAACCATTTTTGAATGCTTTGCAGGCATCAAAGCCTACCCTGCGTAAAATGAGATGGCACGGTGCGCCGGAGGAATTGTTTTGAATTTGAGCTTCCATTACAACAACCCCTCAGTCACGGCGAAGCCGTGACAGCTCCCCTTACACAGGAGAGCCTTGAGACCGTGCAATAATATACTTTTTCGACAGATAAAACCCCGGGCTGTGAAATACAGTCCGGGGTGAGCTTATTTAAGATAAAATTTACTGCTTTGCGCCGTTATCGAACATCTCGAGAGCCTTGACGCTGATTGCGAAGCAATCGGCGAGACCCTGCTCGTTCATGTTGTCATAGGTGTCTCTTCTGGTGTGATAGTAGTCCTCAAGCTTATGGTTGAGTCCGGTGACGCCGGTAGCTCTGAAGCCCGCCTGCGCGAACGCTGCGGAGTCGGTAGCGCCGCCGAGAGGCGGAACCCAGCCCTTCTTACAGGAGATATCAAGCTCCTTAGCAGCCTCCATGAACAGGTCGGAGACATCTTTATCCGCCTTGACCGTGCCGTTGAGGTCGCGATAGTTGGTCATAAGATACTTGGGATCATGAATCGTATCATAAGAGAAGATGAAGGTCGGGACATCGTCGAACTCGCCCTTATGAGCCGCGCACCACGCCTTTGCGCCGCGCAGACCCGCTTCCTCGGAGCCGGTGAGGATAACGCCGACTTCGGTGTTCTCAAACTCGATGCCCTCTTCCTTGAGAGCCTTGAGGATGGCTATGCCCATATAGCAGCCGGAAAGGTTGTCGTTCGCGCCGTCAACAACGCGGTTCTCGTTCCACATCCAATAAAGGCCGATAAGGAACGGGACGAACACAAGGCCGATGAGGCGAAGAAGTCCGAGGGTTTCGGAAGCATCGAACGAGACATACTCGAGTCCGTTCTTTGCTACGAGCATTATGGAAATGACAAGATAATAGACAGCGCCGATGCCGCAGATAACCGCGTGACCCTCAAAGCCGACACCGCCGAGCTTATAGTTTACGGGCCACTCCCATGCGGCATCCGGATGGCCGTTGAAGAATATGCGGCGCTTGACTTCGCCCTTGCAGCTCTTGACTGCGGTGACGTTATGTCCAGTCTTTTCGGGGAAGAAGCGATCGATGAATTTCTTATAGAGTCCGAACTGCATAAAGACTATAAGCAGACCGACGACGATAAGAATTATCGAGACGAGCGGATAGAAGAACGAAATAGCTACCGCCGCGAGAACGAAGGTAATTGTGAAATATATCCAGCCGAAGAACGAACCGGGGTTCTCTTTGAACGACTCGACGTCGGCTCTCTCGCATCCGCACTCGTTTTTCAGTACGTCCGCCATATACTCACATGCCTGCTGCTCGCCCTTGGAGCCGGGATCGCGTTTTTCGAAGTCCTTGCATATGTGGGTTATCTCGCTCACCATATACTCGGCCGCTTCTTTCTTCTTGTCAATGATTGACTGAAGATTCATTTTTATTACCTCCTTAAATATAAGTCAAGCGGCCGCCCGAAACCGCAAATACGGGTCGCGGCAGCCGCTCAAAACAGTCTTTTATCTGCGGGGACCGGTAAAGCCGTTCGCCTGCTGGAACTTGTCGATCTTGTCGATAACGCCGAGGACAACATCGAAGCCGTCGCCGACGGTGTCAACGCTGAAGCGCTCGGGCATATCGCGCCAGGTGTGATAATAATAGGTCAGGGTCGGATCCTGAGCCGCAAATGTAACGGACTTCATGCCCGCCTTGGTCATCGGGGTGCTATCGCAGCCGCCGACGGGGTTATGTATGCAGCCGTTGGACTTGCTCTGAATACCGAGCTCCGAGAAAGTATCCTTGAACATTGTCTCAAGATCCTTGTCGAAGCGGCAGAACTGCCAATCGTCCTTGATAACAACCTCGAAATAGTCCTTATCGGCGACGGAGTCGATATTTATGTTCCATGCGTTTTCAAGAATGACCTCGCCCTTATGAGCGCGGGTGAACGCGATAGAGCCGCGCAGACCCGCCTCCTCGGAGCCGCAGTTGAAGTCGATGATGCGGCAGTTCTTGGGCATCTTGTCGGGATTCTCTTTGAAATACTTTGTAACAGCATAGCTGATAGCGCAGCCGGAGGCGTTATCCATAGCGCCGCGGGATGCGTTGCGCGGATCGGGATCAGCCCACATGACAAGGAACGCGCAGCCGATAGCGGTGACGAGGGGCAGGAAGCGCATAGCGAACATGAAGTTCACAAATGCGGGAGAAGCGAAAGCTTCCGCTGCCCAGCTTGCGCCGAAATAATAGCCGGTGTAGAGGGTCGCGACGGCAATCGAAGTGCCTGCAAGGAAGAAGAAGCAGAGAGCGCCGAAGCCGACCTTACCGAAGGTGGCAACGAGGCCGAGTGCGGGGTTTGTCTTAGCGAACTTCGAAGCGTGCTCGGAATGACGCCAGTTCCAGCTGGTGTCGGTATGGCCGGAGAGGATGATGGTGTAGTCATACTTGCCGTCCTCCGGGAGCAGCTCGCCATAGGTGTTCTGCGATACTTCCTGCTTGAAGAACATATCGAACCAGGTCTTATAAAGGAAAACGCTGCAGACAAGCCAGACGATGCATGCCGCCGAAGCGAGAGCCATGCCGTACCAGACTGCGGGGATGCCCATTGCGATATAGACAAGGGCGCTCAGCGCGAGACCGAGCCAACCTGCATAGGGGATTCCGCCGATGGACGCACGCGGGGAAACCGCAAACTCTTCGCGAACGGGCTCGATGCCGATCTCTCTGAGCTTATCGCCCATATAGGCAGCAAACTTTTTTTCGCCGTCCGAACCCGGCAATCTTGCGCCGATGTTCTTCGCGGCATGATTGATTATGTCGTATACCTCTTCGGCATACTTTCTGTGTTCTTCTTTCATGAAAAAGCGATACTCCTTTTGAAAATGTGCCATAATTATACAATAATTAGACGCAAAATTGCAATAGAGTTTAAAGAGAATATAAAAATTTTTTTAAATCTTTGTGAACGAGTAAATTTTTTCGGCGTCGGACGGAAACGATAATAAATGCAAAGGCGCTTTTTTCTATCAGAAAGGATAAAATTAAAATGAATAAAGAAAACGACAAAAAATTCGACGGCAGCCACTGCCCCACACCGAGCTCCGACCCTGTCATGGGCGAACCCGAGGACTCATTCGACATGGTGAACAAATACGGAACTTACAACATTCAGCCAACCTCGCAGACGGAAAATTCTTTTCCGCATATTGCGCAGGGACTGCCGAAAAAGCGCAAAAACGGGAAGAAGAATTAAAAGGCTACCCCCTCAGTACGAACATTACTTTTTTCGGTATTAACTAAATTTTTTTGGGCAAAGCATCCAAATTCATTGACAGAAATATTAAAATGCAATAGGAAGTTTTTTGTTCTTTTTTGGGGGTAGATTATATTGAGAATTGCGGTATGTGACGACGATTTGCGGGAACTTCGGGAGATAATGTCGCTCATTGAAGAATATCCGCGAAAGGCAGCCTACGGAATAAGTGCTACGGCCTTTTCAAACTCCGAGGAGTTGGCGGCGAGAATCGGTGAATTCGATGTTTTTCTTCTCGATTACCGAATGCCGGATATAGACGGGTTCGAGCTTGCAAAGCGTATCAGAGAAGAATATATGACAACGAAGACTATTATATTCATCTCGCAATACGACGACATCGTCTACGACGCTTTTGAGGTTCACGCGCATCGCTATCTCACAAAGCCCGTTGAGAAAGAGAAGCTCTACCGTGCGCTCAACGAGCTGGACAAGGACGCATATTCATTTCGCCGCCTGCTCGTCAGAAACGGCGGGGATTCAAAGCTCATTGACATAGACAGCATATATTTTATAAAAGTCGAGCGTAAGGACGCATATATCCACTACGACAGCGGCGGCGAAGAGAAAGTGTTCGTCTGCAAAAGGTCTCTCGACAGCCTTGAAAAGGAGCTTACGCCTTTTCACTTTTTCCGCACGCACCGCAGCTATCTGACGAATCTGTCGATGATAGATTACCTTAATACGGATGGTATATACATAAAGAACCGTGAGGAGAGCATTCCGATCAGAGCGAAAAGCTTAAACAAGATATCCAGAAAGCTTCGCGAGCTGGCACGGCAGCGCAACGCACTTTAAAGTATAGGGGTAACAGAAGATGAACAATGTTAAGGTGCTAAACGCCGTTTGCCCGCCGCTGAACCTCATCAGCTGCGCCGTATGCATGTTTTTCGTATACATATTCCTTCACGCACTCATAGGCTACAAGAAAAAGGTCAGAAAAGCTCCGCTCGTCGTTTTCTGCGTTGTTCTTGCCGCCCTCTCGATTCTCCCGATATTCTTGCCCGAATATTTCGACATAACCGACATCGCAGACGCAACATCGACGCTCTGCTTTATCGTGTTCCCCTATCTCGTATTGAAGCCGTACAAAAAGAAGACGGCGTTTTTATGGATAGGTATCGCGATGGCGGCGAGCCTCGACTATTTCGCGTTCATTATAAACTACACCTTCAAGCTCAACACCATCGGTCAGATGTCGGCAAAAGTCATACTGTATGTATTGGTGTTCATAGCTATCATGCTGACAAGCGACAGGGTCGGCGATTTTGACACCATAGAATCGTTCGACAGATTCCCGCCGGTCGCAAGCTTGATGATATTCGCGGCATTTCTCGCCGCATATTACAGCGTCACTGTGTCGCTCAACGCGGATTATTCCAAAGAGACGGCAAACGCGCTGACTATGCTTTCGTCCGTGCTCATCGTCGGATGCATAGCGTATCTGGTTACAAAATATCTTATCGCTTCGCAGAGAAAGCGCGCGACGGAGAAGCAGCTTGAGCTCGAGCTCAACCACTACAATAATATGGTTCAGAAGAACCGCGATATGCGTGTGTTCCGCCACGATTTCAAGAACAATCTCACCTCCGTCAGGGCGTTGATATCCGACGGGCAGTACGGCGAGGCGGAAAAATACATAGACGAGCTTTACGGCAGGCTCGACGCGACGAAAAGTGCATTTTCGACAGGCAACCACTTTGCCGACGCCATACTCGCCGAGAAGAGCGCCGCTGCGGCAATTTGGCAGACTAAGCTTGATTTCGACGGAATAATACCCGCCGACGGGATTGAAAACATCGACCTCTGCACTATTCTTGCGAACGCGCTGGACAACGCTGTTGAGGCGAGCAAGCTTGTTGACAACGCGGTCATCAGCGTTCACGCCGTTCAGGATTCGGCGGTGTTCATGCTGACCGTCAGCAACCCCACTCTCCACCCGGTCGAGATAAAGAACAACACTGTCAAAACGACGAAGCTCGACAGCGTGAACCACGGGCTCGGCATCGGCAGCATAAGAAGCGCCGCAAAGAAGTACAACGGCGAGGTCAATCTCAAATATGAAAACGGATATTTCACTGTTGAAGTGATGATGATAATGAGAAAGGGTGCAAGAAACGATGAACAGTAAAATCAAAGCAACGCTCAGGAAATTTTTGAGCGTTGTGCTCGCGGCACTGACCGTGTTCGGCTGCGCCGGAGCGGCTTTTGCCGCAGGCTCGGACGCAAGCGGCACAGTCAACGGAGTCGATTGGGTCTACACCTCGGCCGACAAAACGCTCGTTTTGAGCGGCAGCGGCACACTCGGCGAAGATGTTGCCGACTTCGGGCTTTTCGGCGGCTCATGGGTCGCCGAGCATGTAAAGATCGGGGCGGATGTAAATATCACAACCGGTCGCGTCTTTGAGAACTTTGACTTTGTAGATGAATATGAGGTAGACGCGAACAATAAATATCTCTGCAACCCCGACGGCGTGCTTATGGACAAAGATAAGACTGTGCTCATAAAATACCCAGCTGGGAGCAAAGAATTTTCGTTTTACACCGTTCCCGATACCGTGAAAACCATTTCTTACCGTGCTTTTGAGTTTTCTTCCGCTCTCA
>OKSO01000717.1_pt1 | contig 12642 bp, 9 predicted proteins | sample 1606241 | NCBI WGS metagenome assembly OKSO01 (sample SAMEA3879540, study PRJEB24766) | human gut metagenome | biome: human-associated habitat; feature: feces | place: USA | collected 1985/1987
CTCTACCTGACCCGAACTGATCATGTCGCCGGCCTTGTCGTAGAGAGTCACCTTGAAACGGCTCGAGTTTTCCTTGGTGATGCCCTGCGCATTGATGAGGTTGGCGTTGAAGATACATCTGGAGAGGTTGCCGCCCACCATGAGGGAGGTAGACACCTTGTCGTCGTTGGCGTCCAGCACGATGTGGTCGCGGTCGTTGTAGTAGACCACGTCGGTGGTGCCGTTCTTGGAGATGTCAACGCTGAAACCAACAGGAATATTGGGGTTGGCTGTGTTGATTTTGCCGCCACTGTGGTTCACGTTGGCAAAGGTCTCGTCGAATTTCATCATGTTGTCGCCCAGAGTGTAGAGGCTGAACAGATAGGAGTCGGCGCCGGCGTCTTCCCACGTAGCTTTGAATTGTGTGCCCAGATAGTTGTCGGGGAAACCGATGGTGGGTGGGTTTACGGCAGCATACGCCGATGCCACTGTTGTGGCCAACAGTGATAGGATGAAGTAGATTTTCTTCATTTTGTAGGTTTATTTATATAGCTCCCGTATGAATAAAACTGCGCCCCGAGCCGGGAGAAATAACCACAGGGCGAAGCCGAATCTCTCTTTCCGAGCGCAAAATTATAATAAAATGATGAAATCCGACACAAAAACTATGTTTTTCGTACTTTTCGTAGCGAAAAATGGCAAAATGATAATCCTGTCCACACACCCCGCCATGTCTCCTGAGGCCCCTCCCCAGCCCTCCCCAAAGGGCGGGAGTTCCTTCCTGTTGTGTTTGAGGCGGTTTGATGACGTTTTTTCCCCTTGGGGAAGGCTGGGATGGGGCTTGTAGTGGTTTGGATGGGCCTTTGGTGGAACTCCTTCCCCTTGGGGAAGGTTGGGATGGGGCTTACCCTGGCAACTCTGTAGGAGTTGCGATTTCATAGCCCAGGGTTGAGGTGCGCAGCGCCTCTACCCTGGGTAAAATGATAAAAGATAAAGCTACTCTGAAGGAGTTGCGATTAGCCGTAGGCGTTACCCGCAGCGAGTTTTCCCCGGTTTATATTTTATGATAATTTTCCCATGAGGGAACGTTCTCGGGTTTGGAACATTTGATAATTTTCCCCTGAGGGTAACGCCTACGGCTAAACGCAACACTTACAGCGTTGCATGGCTGGTGGGGTGGATACCCAGGGTAGCGTGCTTCGCCCGCAACCCTGGGCTGGGGAATCGCAACACTTACAGCGTTGCCGCTGCTTGTGTAAGCCCCTCCCCGAACCCTCCCCAAGGGGCGGGAGTTCCACATCAAGCCCCATTCCAACCCTCCTAAAGCCCCTTCAAGGGGATGGAGCTACAACGGAAGCCCCATCCCAGCCTTCTTCAAGGGGAAGGAGCTCCAACTGCTGGCCCATCCCAGCCTTCTTCAAGGTGAAGGAGTTCCAACAGAAGCCCCTCCCGACCTTTCACAAGGGGAAGGAGCGCCATCCAAGTGCCTTAAACACTGTGAGATGGGACTCCCGCCCTTTGGGGAGGGTTGGGGAGGGGCTTCAGTTGTGGGTGATTCTGAGGCTATTGCCCCTGGCTATGTTTCTGGAAGACTACTTGCCCATGACAAACTCGAGGGTGCCACCTGCCATGATGTCGGCGTAGGTGATGTAGTTCTTCTTATACTTCTTGCCGTTGAGCTTGACCGCCTTGATGTAGCAGTCGTCGGCGCCGCGGCGGTTGGTCTTTACGGTGAAGGTCTTGCCGTTGGCGAGGGTGATGTCTGCGCGGCGCAGTTGGGGCGAGCCGAAGCTGTATACGCCAGATGCGGGGTCTACGGGGTAGAAGCCCATGCTCGACCAGATGTACCATGACGACATCTGTCCGCAGTCCTCGTTGCCCGAGTAGCCGTCGATGCGGTTGAAGTACTGCTCGGTCATCACCTTGTTGGTGTAATACTGCGCCTTGCGGTCTGCGCCGACCCAGTTGTAAAGGTATGCGCAGTGGTGGCTGGGCTCGTTGCCGTGGGCGTACTGTCCTATAAATCCGCTGGCATTGCCGCCGCCGTCGAGGTCCACTCGGGTGGTGTCGGCGAAGAGGTGGTCGAGCTCCTTCTCAAACTTCTTGTTGCCACCCATGAGGCCGATCATGTCGGGCACATCGTGGGGCACGAAGAAGTTGTACTGCCAGGCGTTGCCTTCGGCATAGGGGTGCATGCCCTTGGGTCGGTAGGTGTATGGATTGAATGGTTCCATCCACTTGCCGTTCTCGTCTTTGGCGCGGAAGAAACCAGTCTTCTCGTCGTAGAGGTTGCGGTAGAGGTGGGCACGGCGGTTGAAGTATTCATAGTCGTCCATCTTGCCCAGGTGCTTGGCGAGTCGCGCCACGCAGGCATCGTCGAAGGCGTTCTCGAGCGTGATGGAGACTGACTCTATCTGTCGTGTCTCGGGCAGATAGCCATACTGCTCGAGCAACTTCCATGGCGACTGGCGGTGCTCGCGCATCGAGGTGCCGCGCACAGCCTCGTAGACGCGCTCGGCGTCGACTCCGGGCAGGCCCTTGAGGGCTGCGTCGACCATGACGGGTATGGCGTGGTTGCCTATCATGCAGTAGTTTTCAGACCCCCACAGCTGCCAGATGGGCAGATAGCCATAGACATCGTACTGGCGCAGCATGCTCTTGACCATATCGCCCACTCGCTCGGGCTTGAGCAGTGCATAAAGCGGATTGCAGGCACGGAAGGTGTCCCAGAGGGAGAAGGTGCTGTAGTGGGTCTCGCCCTCGGGCAGACGCGCGTCGGTGAAGTCGGAGCGGGTGTAGGCGCCGTTGACATCGGAGACGGTGTTGGGCTGGATATAGGCGTGGTAGAGGCCGGTGTAGAAGATGGCCTTCTGGTCGTCGGTGCCGTCGATGCGTATGTTGGCGAGCTCCTTCTCCCAGGCTGCCACTGCCTGCTGCTGGACAGCCTCGAAACTCCATCCGGGGTTCTCGGCCTCCATGTTTTCGCGGGCGTTGTCTACGCTTACGGGCGAGAGCGCCACCTTGACGATGAGGGGCTCGCTCGACGCGCCGAAGTCGAGGAAGCAGCGGGTGTCGCGGCCGTTGGCCACGTCGCCGTCTACATAGACCTCCTTACCCTGGCGGAATGTCTTTGCCACTACGGGGCGTGAGAACTGGGCGTAGAAGTAAACCTTGCGCGCCTTCTGCCATCCGCTGAGCATGCGGTAGCCCACCAGCGTGGTGGCGTTGATGAGGCGCAGCTGCGAATTGAAGATGATGGTCTTGCGGTCGCCGCCACGGTTCTGTCCGGCGTGACTCATGTCGAACGCCAGCGTCTGGGGCTTGCCTGCGGGATAGGTGATGCGGGTCATGCCCGTGCGGGTGGTGGCGGTGAGCTCGGTATTGATGCCAGAACCGTCGAAACGAACCGCATAATATCCCACGGAGGCCTTCTCGTTGTCGTGGCTGAAGGTGGCGGGGTAGAGGTCTTCGCCCTGCAGACGGGTGATGGGCTCTACCGATGGCTGCATCATCACGTCGAGCAGGTCTACACAGCCGGTGCCGCTCAGATGGGTGTGGGCGAAGCCGTAGATGGTGTTCAGGCTGTAGTCGTAGCCCGACGCGCCGTCGCCATTGGGGCATACAAACTCTTCGGGGCTCAACTGGACCATGCCAAAGGGAGTGGTGGCGCCGGGGAAGTTGCCGCCCTTGAGGCTGTGGGCATCTACCTGGCCGGTACCGATAAACGGGTTGACATAACGCGTCACGCCCTCGTCGGTCTGTGCCCATGAGGGCATGGCGGCCATGAGTGCCAACGCTAACATGCAGTGCTTGATGATTTTCATAATGGTAACTGTCTATATATATAATATGGTGCAAATATAAAAAAAAGTAAGGACAACGGCGAAGACGGTGGCTGAAAAACTGCGGACGCGGACAAATATTGCAGCCAACAGCCTAAAAACCACAGCCCCACCCTCGGCACGCGGCGCGCCGATGGGCGTGGGCGCAGGGCTGTGGTGAGGGCGGCATGACGGCTGCTGCGGGGCGGCAACCGTGGCTGACGACGAAGCGAGGACGGACGGGGCGAGGGGCAAGGGACGGCCGGTGGCGCAGGGCTGCCGCTCAAACGGTGTGGGGCAAAGTCTGATGACCGTGGGGGATAAAAAAACACGTTTGCAGATGGCTCGTGGCATCTGCAAACGTGATGGTAGTCGTATCTGTGGCGGGCTCGGGTACGCCCGAGCGAGCTTCGGCGAGGCTCAAGATGCGGGGTGAGCGGTCGGGATGCGGTCTATCCCCGGATGACGCGGCGATAGACATCGAGCACCTGGGCTCCCACGTTGTTGCCCTCAAACCGGGCTACATATTCCATGCTGCTGGCTATGCGCTCGTCGCGCCCGGGAGCTCCCACGAGCACCTGGCTGATGGCATGGGCCATGGCTCGGTCGTCGTCGGGGTCTACGTAGAGGCAGTTGGGGCCTCCCGCCTCTTCCAGACAACTGCCCGTGCAGCCCACTACAGGCAGCCCGCTCTGGATGGCTTCGATGATGGGCACGCCGAAACCCTCGTAGCGCGAGGGGTAGACACACGCCTCTGCCATCTGGTAGAGCGAGGGCAGGTCGGCATTGGGCACACCGCTGAGCCAGCGCACCCGGTCGCCCAGTCCGTGGGCGGCGATGTAGTCCTTGACCTCCTGCGCATAGTCGGTCTGCCGGCCCACGATGACCAGCGCCACATCGTCTATGTGCTGCAGCGCCTTCACCGCCAGCAGTATATTCTTGCGTCGCTCCACGGTGCCCACGTTGATGATGTAACGGCTGGGCAGCACGTAGCGGGCGTGCACATCCTGGAGTTTGGCATCGCTCTCGCGCAACTTGAAGTGGGTGCTGCAGCTCTGGTAGATAACCTCGATGCGGTCGGGGTCTACGTGTCCGTAGTGCATGATGTCGCGCTTGGTGCACTCGCTGATGGCTATGATGCGGTCTGCCTGGGCTATGGTGCGGTGGAATTTCCATGTGTATATCTTCACATCGGCCCTGTTGTAGTACTCGGGATGTCGCATGAAGATGAGGTCGTGGATGGTGACCACCGTGCGGATGCCGCTGCGATGGATGCCCAGCGGCAGCTCGCCCGAGAGTCCGTGGTAGAGGTCTACGGCGTCGCGGCGCAGGTCGCCCACGATGCCCCACGAGCGCCAGAGCCACTTGGGCATGTGGCCGCGGGGGTAGACAAAGTCCATATTGGCAGTGGTGCGTACCTGGGTGCGCAGGTCGTCGCGTCCGGCGTCGGGTGCGTAGAGCAGCAGACGGGTGTCGGCATCGATGATGCCCGCGAGGTCGTTGGCCAGATTGCGTCCGTAGCTGCCCAGCCCCGTGCCGTTGCGCACGATGCGTTTGGCGTCAAGTCCTATTTTCATGTTGTCGGTGTTAAAGCAGTGGGGGCAACTCGTAGAGGTGTATGCCGTTGCTGCCCTTGATGAGGATATAATGGTCGCGTATGTCGTTGTCGGCGAGGGCTTGCTTGACCTCCTCCACATCGGCAAACTTGCGATACGCGGTGTCGGTATGGGCAAACTCTTCGCCCACGAGCCATACATCCTTGAGTCCGAGAGAGGCTATGTGGTCTGCGATGCGCTGGTGCTCCTCGTGTGAGGCGGCTCCCAGTTCGCGCATGTCGCCGAGGATGGCCATCTTGTGGTCTACCTGCATGAAGGCGAAGTTGTCTACCGCCGCCTTCATGCTGGTGGGGTTGGCGTTGTAGGCATCCACGATGAGCGAGTTGCGCTGGGTCACGGTGAGCTGGGAGCGGTTGTTGCTCGGGATGTAGTGCTCGAGAGCATGGCATATCTGCTCGGGGCTCACGCCGAAGCGGAGTCCGATGGTGATGGCTGCCAGCATGTTGGTGATATTGTATGTGCCTATGAGGTGGGTCTGCACGCGGTAGGTGGCGCCGTGGGTCCACTCGAAGCAGAGGAACGGGGCGCTGCTAACCACCCTTCCCATCACGTCTGCAGGGCTTGCGGCGTCGGCAGAGTAGGTCATGGTGTCGTCGAGATGGCGCTCGGCGGCCATGGCGGTGAGGTAGGGGTTGGCGGAGTCGATGAAGGTCTGGCAGTGGTGGGCGGCGAGGAAGTCGTAGAGTTCGCCCTTGGTGGCCATCACGCCCTCGAACGATCCGAAGCCCTGCAGGTGGGCTCGGCCCACGTTGGTAATCATGCCGCAGGTGGGCTCGACATACTCGACCAGCGCGCGGATGTCGCCGGGGTGGGATGCGCCCATCTCCACAACAGCTATCTCGTGGGTGTCGTTGAGTCGCAGCAGCGTCTTGGGCACTCCCACATCGTTGTTGAAGTTGCCCTCGGTGTGCATCACGCAGTAGCGCTCGGCGAGCACAGCCGATACGAGCTCCTTGGTAGTGGTCTTGCCGTTGGTGCCCGTGATGCCTATCACGGGGATGTCGAACTGGCGGCGGTGCTCGCGTGCCAGCTCCTTGAAGGTGGTCAGACAGTCGTCGACCAGGATGTGTCGGCCGTCGTCCTTATAGTATTCCTTGTTGTCTATCACCACATAGGCACAGCCCTTGTCGAGAGCGGCGTCGGCGAAAAGGTTGCCGTCGAACGAGGCGCCCCTGAGCGCGATGAAGATGCTTCCCTCCGGACAGTTGCGGCTGTCGGTGGTTACGGTGGGGTGTTGTTGGTACAATTGGTATAATTGTCTGCTATCCATAGCTTATGTCATTTACATCGCAAAAGTACAAAAAATATTTGTGATAGCGTAAAAAATTGCTGACTTTTTTACAGGGAAGGGTAGAATTAAAGTTTTTTTGCGGTTATCGGGTCAAGCGAGGCCACGGGTTCGTCCGCAAGTATTATCTTCGGGTTCTGGTTAAGCGTCCGCGCGAGCGCTACGCGCTGCTGCTGGCCGCCGCTCAATTGGTCGCAGCGGGTATAGGCCTTATCCAAAATGCCCACCTTGTCCAGACTTTCAAGCGCGCGCATCTTCTGCTCCTTGGAGAATATGCCGAACAATACCTTGAAGAAGGGCATATCGGGCACGTCCGCCGTGAGCACGTTCTTTATGGCGGTGCTGCGGGAAACCAAATTGAAGCTCTGGAATATCATGCCCACCTTGCGGCGGTATTTGCGCAGTGCCTTGCCGCGGAGCGTGTTTACGTCCACGCCGTCAACGGTAAGCTGACCCTTTGTAACGTCGTGCATACGGTTGATGCAGCGCAGTATTGTGGACTTGCCTGCGCCGGAAAGGCCGATTATGGCCACGAACTCGCCCTGCTCTATTTTCAGGTTTATGTCCTTTAGCGCCGTGAAGCCGTTTGGATAAGTCTTATACACATTTTTGAATTCTATCATACTGCGACTCTTTTCTTATGTATTATGGGAAAAAGCGCCCTGTATAGGCAGGGCGCTTTACGGTTCGAATTATTATTCGGAAACGGCCTTAAGAGCAGCGCGGGCTCCGTCATAATCGGAATCGACGGCCTTGGCATAACCGGTGTGGCTGTACACATCGAATATGGCCTTGCCCTCTTCGGTATTGATTATGTTGATGAAGCAATCCTGAAGAGCCGCTACTATTTCGGGGGTGTAATACTGGCTGGCCTTGGAGATGGCAACGGTATCGTTGTAGATACCATCGGTCACGCCGATAACGTTGAGCTCGTTCCAGATGGACTCGGAGCGGCCCATGCCCTGCTTGCCGGTTTCGTCCTTCTGGTCTACGGGCAGCATCCAGCTGGCTTCGTAGTCGTTACGGCCGTCGGCATAGCAAACGATGATGTCTACCTGCTCGGCAGCGGCGTAGGAGAAGGCGGTGCCGTAGCCGGAATCAAGGGGAATGACGTTGGAAAGATCGGAGATCTTCTTGCCGTCGTAATTGGCCATCAGCCACATGGAAGGATAGATATAACCGGCGGAAGAGGAGGTCTTCTGCACCGCCCAGCGGGCGCCGTCAAGATCTTCCCAGGTGAGGGCTTCGCCGTTGTTGACCTTCTCGGCCAGCTTCTTGCCGTATTCGGTGGGGGCGGCGTAGATCAGGGAACGATAGTAGGTTACCTGGGGGCCGTCCTTCTTGGTGGCGTTAGCTTCGCCGTTCCAGTCCGCGGGGTTGGTGCTGTCGTTGGACAGGCCGTTGCGGGTGGCGGTCAGTATAACGTCGGTATCATCGGAATAGAGGGCATAGGTGCCGCCGGGCAGCCAGCCGAGGTCGATAGAACCGGCGGACATGGCCTCGCCGGTGGCGTCGTAGCTGGTGCCTACGGTGATGTCAACTTCGTCTATGTCGTAGCCAAGTTTGGCCATTTCGGCCTTGACAAGCTCGGGCAGGTTCTGGGTACCGGCGATTATAACGTCGGCATCCTTGGAAGGAACGAACTCCAGAGTCAGCTTATCGAAATGCTGATTGGCGGGTTCGGCGGTGGGCTCCGCAGTGGTGGGCTCCGCAGTGGGTTCGGTCGTCTGGGCGGGGGTGGTAGAGACGGGCTCGCTGGGAGCGGGCTCGGCGTTCTGAGTGCAGGCGCAGACGGAGATCATCATAACAAGTGCTATCAGCAGTGCTACGATCTTCTTCATTTTGTAGATTTCCTCCATACTTTTTTATTCACGGCTAAACGCCTGTGAATTTAAAATTTTTTGGCTTTATTTGCCGCAACAAAGTATATCACACAAACATTGCATTGACAATGCTGATGAATATATTGTTTTCAGATTAGACAAATTAGCCGAGCAGCATATTCTTCACGCGGCCTATGGCAATATAGCCGTGCAGCACGGCCCAAAGGTCGCTGCCGTTTTCGGCGCGCTCGGGGTCAAGCAACTCTGCATACGGCGAAAGCGCGCAGCCGTTCTCATTCTCGGCAGTATTATAGAAATTTTCGAAGAAACAGTGCGGCTCTATCTTAACGTCCCTCAGTATGCCCCTGTATTCGTTAAGCGTGCAGTCGGGGAAGTTTACGTTCCATATTTCGCCCGCAAGCGGCCTTTTAATAAGCTCCCGCGCTATTTCGTAAAGGAACATGTCCGTAACCTCACGGCAGCCGACGTGCGTTTCGGAAAAGGCTATTGCGGGAACGCCGTTCAAAAGCGCCTCCATCGCAGCGCCCACGGTGCCGGAATAGGCAATATCAAAGCCCGTATTAAAGCCCGAATTTATGCCGGAGAACACAACGTCCGGCTTTACGGGCAGAAGCGACTTTATGGCCGTCTTTACGCAGTCCGCAGGCGTGCCGCCAATTGCGTAAGCGGCCTTCACGTCCGCGGGAAAATTGAGCTTTTCAACGCTTATCTCCCCTGCTATGGTTATCTTCTGGGACATGCCGCTGCACTGCCCGGCAGGCGCGGCCACCCAAACGTCGCCCAGCCGCGCGGCAGCGTTTGCCAGGCGCAAAAGCCCCGGCGAAGCTATGCCGTCGTCGTTGGCAACAAGTATGTTAAGGCGTTTGTTCATATTTTATATACTCCTTTGCCGGCGCTCATCTGCCAAGCACCCAACCTTAACATGATACCATTTGAGGTTAGGAGAAGCAAGGGATGGAACAAAGGGAAATATAGTTGCTACGTATTGCAAAAAATGTCTAAAAATAAAAGTTTTTGCTATTGAGTGCAAAAACTTTTATTTAGCGGCTCCGCCTTGGGCGAAGTGATAGACTGTATTATGCGCAAAAGAGCACTTTACCGCAACCGCCTCCCCCTCCCCGCATAGTAATAACAAAAGGGGGTGAGGCCGCATGGCGGGGCATGAGGTTTATTGTGTTGCGGCGGAGGGGGCGGAAAGGCCGCTTGGCGAGATTTTGGAGGAACTGTTGGAGGAAGCGATAAAGGCGGAGGGGTATGAGGACAAGGGCGGACTATCGGGCGGCGCTGTACATGCGCCTTTCAAAGGATGACGATGGCGCGGCGGAGAGCGCAAGCATAACCACGCAGCGGCAAATGCTGCGCAGCTACGCGGCGGAGCACGGATACGCCGTATATGATGAATATTCGGATGACGGTTACTCCGGCATAAGCTTTGAGCGGCCGGAGTTTAGGCGGATGATAGCGGACATCGAGGCGAAGAGGGTCAACATTGTTATAGTCAAGGATTTGTCCCGCCTGGGGCGCGACTACATCACGGCGGGGCAGTATACGGAGATATATTTCCCAAGCAAGGGCGTGCGCTGCATAGCCGTAAACGACGGCTACGATTCGGAAGGGCCGTATACGGACATTGCGCCATTCAAAAACGTTATAAACGAAATGTACGCCCGCGACATATCGAAAAAGATACGCTCCGCGTTCGCCGCCAAAATGCGGGAAGGGGCCTACGTTGCGGCGTTTGCGCCGTATGGCTATCAAAAGGATGCGGCGGATAAGAACCGCCTTGTAGCCGATGCACGCTCGGGCGAAGTGGTAAAGCGCATATTCGCCATGGCCGCGGGCGGCGCGAAGCCCGCCGACATAGCGCGGACGCTGAACGCGGAAGGTATTCCATCCCCCGCCGTATATCGCTGCATAACGCACGGCGGTATGAATACAGGGCGGCAGGAATGGACGGGTTCAACGGTAGGTAAAATGCTGCGCAATATGGTTTACATCGGGCATACGGCGCAGGGGAAAACCGAAAAGGCGTCGTTAAAAAGCCGCGTGAGCGTGAGCAGGGCGCGGGAGGAATGGATAATTGTAAAAAACACGCACGAGGCGCTTGTGGATGAAGAAACGTTCGATATTGTGCAGCGGCGCACCCGCGCACGGACGTGCGAAAAGAAGGGCGGATTCGGCAACATTTTTTCCGGCATTGCGAAATGCGCCGACTGCGGGCGCAATATGTCCTCGACAGGAACGCGGAAGAAGGGATCGCGGGCCAATCTGTGCTGCGGAGGATATAAGCTCCACGGCGCGCAGGAGTGCGGCAATCACTTCATTGATTATGATGCGCTGTATAAAATTGTGCTGGCGGAGCTGAGAGAACGGCTATGCATAAGCCAAGCCGAGCGGGCGAAAATTGCGGATAATGCTTACGGGCGGCTTTGCGCGGCAAGGCGGGGCGATGACAAGGAAAGCGGCAGCATAAAAAGGCGGCTGAATGAGATAGAAAGCATAATAGCCAGGCTGTATGAGGACAACGCCGCAGGCTGGCTGAGCGACCGCCGCACGGGCAGGCTTGCCGCAAAATATGAAAAGGAGGCCGAGGCGCTTGAAGAGCGCATGGGTGCAATTCAGGCCGAGAAGGAAGCGGCAGTTTCACGCGAAAAGACAGGCAGGCTGCTTGATGAAATTATAAACATGGCCGAACTTACGCCGGATATGCTGTTTAAGCTGATAGACCGTATTGAGATAGCTCAGGGGTATTATGAACAAACGGCGCAGGGACGGATAAAGCGCCAAAGCGTGAAGATATTCTATCGGTTCAAAACGGAGGACGCGGAACGGGAATATACATTCTGACCGCATTCGGGAAACGCCCATGCATGCTGATGGGCCTTGGGTGCAACGCGGCGGCGATAGTGGGCTGCCGCATAATAGACAGCCCGCGCGAAAGGCTCATAGCCATATTGACAAACGCATTCGTGCCCTGCAACGGGCGCTTCCCCGCGCTTATCGCCGTTATAAGCATGTTTTTTACCTATTCGGCATTTGCCTCGGGCGCGCTTGCGGGCGCGGTTATGCTTACGGCGCTGCTTATTGTGAGCGTTGCGGCAACGCTTTTGTGCGGCAGGCTATTGAGCCGCACTCTGCTCAAGGGGGAGCAAAGCTCCTTCACGCTGGAGCTGCCGCCCTTCCGTATGCCGCGCGTGGGCAGGCTTATTGTGCGCAGCGTTGTGGACAGGACGCTTTTTGTGCTGGGCCGTGCGGCGGCGGTAGCAGCGCCGGCGGGGCTGCTGCTTTACGCATTATCAAATATAAGCATAGGAGGGCAGTCTATACTTGCGGCGGCGGTGGACTTCCTTGACCCGTTCGCGCGGATATTCGGGCTGGATGGGGCGATACTTATAGCGTTCATGCTGGGCTTTCCCGCGAACGAAATAGTCCTGCCCATAGCCATAATGGCATATACTGCGTCCGGCTCGCTGGAGGAGCTGCCCGCGCTTTGCGATATGCGTGCGCTGCTTATTGCAAACGGGTGGAGTATAAAAACGGCGGTATGCTTCGTGCTGTTCAGCGTAATGCATTGGCCGTGCTCCACAACGCTTTTAACGATAAAAAAGGAGACGGGAAGCCTTAAATGGACAATTCTGGCTTTCCTTCTCCCAACGCTATTCGGCCTTGCGGCGTGCTTTATTGTGAACGCGGTATTTACTCTTTTATAATGCTCATAAGAAGCTTGCCCAAGGCGATGTACATGTCCGCATAGCCCATGGCGAAGCGTTCGCGTATGGCGGAGCGGGTAAAGTTCATTGTGCCGCTGCCCTTTATCTGCTCCAGCGGCTTTGAAGGATAAATGTGTATGAGCCGCGTTGAGCCGATGTGGTCGATGTCCAGCGTTTCCTGCTCCCTCAGGTGAATGACTATTATAGCGTCGTAGCCTTCATCCTGCAGGGGAGAAAGGGGCGTAACGTCGCTGTTTTTAACGCCGTAGGAAGGATCGTTTATTCCGCCGTCGGCAAACTTATGGCCTTCTATTTCAACGGGGTCGTAAACGTGGGGTATGGCGGCGCTGGCAAGCACGGCGTCCGTCATTTCCTCGTCGCTTA
>OKSO01000727.1_pt1 | contig 12575 bp, 9 predicted proteins | sample 1606241 | NCBI WGS metagenome assembly OKSO01 (sample SAMEA3879540, study PRJEB24766) | human gut metagenome | biome: human-associated habitat; feature: feces | place: USA | collected 1985/1987
ATTTTGCAGGAGATTTCAAAGGCATAGAAAGCAAGCTCCCTTATCTTCAGAGTTTAGGTGTTACCTGCATTTATCTCAACCCTGTTTTCGAGTCGCACGAAAATCATCGCTATTCTACCGCCTGCTATGAGCATATCGACCCTATGCTCGGCACGGACGAGGATTTTGAGCATCTGTGCAAACAGGCCAAAACATACGGTATAGACATTATCCTTGACGGCGTGTTCTCCCATACCGGCGCAGACAGCATCTATTTCAACAAGTTCGGCAGATACGGAGATCACGAGGGCGCATACAGAGATCCCGACAGCAAATATAAAAACTGGTACTGCTTCTCACGCTATCCTTTCGATTATGAATCGTGGTGGGGCATCACCACACTTCCCAACGTAAATGAGAACAACCCCGACTACACAGAATATATCTGCGGTGAAAACGGTATATTACAGCGTTGGATAGACAAGGGCGCAAGAGGCTGGCGACTTGACGTTGCCGATGAGCTTCCCGATGAATTCCTTGACAAACTCAATAAGGCTGTAAAAGCCAAGGGCAACGATAAGGTCATCTACGGCGAGGTATGGGAGGATGCGTCCAACAAGGAGAGTTACGGTGTCCGCAGACGTTATCTTATAGGCGGTCAGCTTGACAGCGTTATGAACTATCCTTTCAAGGAAGCTATCATAAACTACTGCAAGTACGGCGATGCAAGAGGCTTTGAGGACGGCGTAATGACGATACTTGAGCATTACCCCAAGCCCAGTGCCGATATGCTGATGAACTTCCTGTCAACTCACGATACCGAGCGTATCCTGACAAGACTTGCCGGCGAGGATGTAGGCTGGCACGACAGAGAATGGCAGGCTGAACGCTACCTTTCGCCCGAACAGTACGTTTACGGCCTTTCACTGCTTAAATGCGCTATGGTACTGCAATTCTTCCTGCCCGGTGTGCCGTGCATATATTACGGCGATGAAGCAGGTCTTGAGGGCTATAAGGACCCGTTCAACAGACGCTGTTACCCGTGGGGCAAGGAAAATCTTGATATGATAGACTTCACAAAACAGCTTGCAGGGATAAGAAAGTCAAGCAAGGCGTTCGCTCAGGGCGAAATGAAGTTTTTAAGCTGTACGCCTGAGGAATGCGTATTTGCAAGAATTGACAAGCTAAACCGTGAGGCAGCCGTTATATTCCTGAACAAGTCGAAATATCCTAAGACGTTTAAGCTTGACGACTATATGAATGGCGAATATACCGACCCGAAATTCCTCAGAAAGCCTCACGAGAGCGAAGAAAAGACGATAAAGCTCTCGCCGTTTGATTACGGTGTGCTTGTATGCAGTATATAAATATTGCTTGTTTTTTTACACACGATAGTGTATAATCTATTTGTAACCACTATGTGACGTCTGCCCTCAGGCAGAACGGAAAGGAAAGAAAAATGGGAAAAGCATTGATAATCGGTGCCGGCGGTGTTGCCGGAGTAGTAGTCCATAAGTGCTGTCAGAACAGCGAGGTTTTCACTGAGATCTGCATTGCCAGCCGTACAAAGTCAAAGTGCGATGCGCTGAAAAAGCAGGTAGAGGAAAAGGGTACAAAGACAAAGGTAACGACCGCACAGGTAGACGCAGACAGCGTTCCTCAGCTTGTTGAGCTTATAAATAAGGAAAAGCCCGACATTGTCATAAACGTTGCGCTTCCTTATCAGGACCTTACAATAATGGATGCCTGCCTTGAAACAAAGACAGACTATGTTGATACGGCAAACTATGAGCATCCCGACACAGCAAAGTTTGAGTACAAGTATCAGTGGGCATACAGAGAAAAGTTTGAAAAGGCTGGCATCACCGCACTTCTCGGAAGCGGATTCGACCCCGGTGTAACCGGTGTATTCTGCGCCTATGCCCAGAAGCATTACTTTGACGAGATCAATTACATTGATATTCTCGACTGCAACGGCGGCGACCACGGTTACCCGTTTGCGACAAACTTCAACCCCGAGATAAATATCCGTGAGGTATCCGCAAAGGGCAGTTATATCGAGGACGGCAAGTGGGTAGAAACCGAGCCTATGGAGATAAAGAGAGAGTACGACTTTGAGCAGGTCGGCAAGAAGGATATGTACCTTCTGCACCACGAGGAGCTTGAATCGCTCGCACTCAATATCAAGGGTATCAAGCGTATCCGTTTCTTTATGACATTCGGACAGAGCTACCTCACACATCTGAAGTGCCTCGAAGATGTCGGTATGACATCGATAAAGCCCATTATGTACGAGGGCAGAGAGATAGTACCGCTCCAGTTCCTTAAAGCAGTTTTACCCGACCCCGCATCGCTCGGTCCGAGAACAGTCGGCAAGACCAATATCGGCTGTATCTGCATAGGCAAGAAGGACGGCAAGGAAGTACACTACAAGGTTTACAACTGCTGTGACCATCAGGAATGCTACAAGGAGGTCGGCTCGCAGGCTATCAGCTACACGACCGGCGTTCCCGCTATGATAGGAGCAATGATGGTAATAACAGGCAAGTGGAAGAAGCCCGGCGTCTACAACATCGAGGAATTCGATCCCGATCCGTTTATGGACGCACTGAACAAGTGGGGACTTCCGTGGCACGAAACATTTAACCCTGAGCTTGTAGACTGATCACGCAACCGAATACTATGCCCGTCACGCTTTGCGTGACGGGCTTTCTATTTATTCAGCATATTGCCCGGAAGGGAAACCACCGCCTTTGATTTCGGCACGGCAAGCCCTGTCAGCAGCACGGCATTCTTGATCATTCCCTCCCCGAATCTTTTGCGTATATCCCTGATACAGCCATCAGCCTTTTCCATTTTTTCAAGCCTTATCGTATCGTTGAAAAAGCTGTTTTGTATCACCGCACCGCCGTCTACAAGAGAAAATGCGGTTACCGTAAGCGACCGCACAGGATTTACCCAATCGTAATTGTCGCAGAACAGCCTGTATGCCGTATCCGCAATTATCATCGGTGAGCGTGTCGCTGTCGGAAGCTCCGTCTGCCACTCCCTGTTTCTGAGAATGCTCGACCTTGCGTTCACACAAACCTTAGTCGCATACTTGTTTTGAAGCGTCAGCCTTTTCCCTATATCCTGAGCCAGTTCAAGAAGCAACGGCTTTGCGTCCTCGCACCGTGTTATATCCGCTGTGGTCGTCACACCGTGCCCCACGCTTTTTGCAGGCATCGAAAAATCAGCAGGCATAACCTGCGAGTTATCCGTTCCGTTAGCGTAGCATCTTAGCATATATCCGTTCTTGCCAAGCACCTTTGTTATCCACTGAGCGTCGCACTGTGCAAGTTCACCCAGTGTATATATCCCGTAATCGTTCAGCTTTGCAGTAGTTGCTCTGCCCGCCCCTATCATATCGCTGAGCGGAAGATTCCATATCTTCTCACGGAACGTTTCTCTCGGTATCACCGTCACCGCATCCGGCTTTTTCATATCGCTCCCGAGCTTTGCAAACACCTTGTTGAACGATACCCCGACCGATATGGTAAGCCCAAGCTCCTCCTTTACGGTACGCCTTATCTCGTCTGCAACCTTTTCGGGTGCGCCGAACAGCCTTCTCGTACCGCTTATATCAAGCCAGCATTCGTCCATTCCGAATGGCTCGATAAGATCCGTATACCGCTCGTATATCTTCCTTGCAAGCCTGCTGTACCTGAGATATTCCTCAAAGTGCGGCGGTACGATAACAAGCCCCCTGCACTTTGACTTTGCCGATGCCACCGTTTCCGCCGTCTTTACTCCCTGTGCCTTTGCAAGTTCGTTTTTCGCAAGCACTATTCCGTGCCGCTCCTCGACCGAACCGCACACCGCCACAGGATATTTCTTAAGTTCCGGATTCAGCCTGCATTCAACCGACGCAAAGAAATTGTTCATATCGCAGTGAAGTATATCACGTTCCATTTTATCGCCTCTTATCTGTTTCGCTTGACACGATACGCAATTTATGGTATCATAAATACGCAATTAAGTTTCTAATCAAGATTATACGCAATTATTTTGCGTTTGTCAAGAGGAAAATGCAATGTATTTGCATGTTTTTGAATTTTACGGAGGATACGATTATGATTGAACGTTATGATGTCAACGAAGAATGGGCGCATTGCGGAATTATCAAAGCAGGCGATTTCTGTTTTCTCAATTACTGTGTAGGAAATGTCGGCGGAAGTATCGAACAGCAGGTAAACGGCGCATTTGACGAGATGGAAAAGCGTCTTGCACTTGTCGGACTTACACTTGAAAACGTCGTGCAGATGGATTGCCTGTTCAGGGATATATGGGATATTCCCGTCATGGAAAAGGTGATAAAGGAGCGTTTCGGCGGCAAATATCCTGTCCGTAAATCAATACAGACCGAGTTTGCCCATTTCGGCGGAGAAAACGGGCTTAAATTTCAGGCAGACGCCGTAGCATACTGCAAGTAAAGGAGTAATTATGAAATTCTGTGATAAAGTAAAGAAAGAGCGCCGTGCAAAAGGCCTTACACAGCAGCAGTTTGCGGATATGCTCGGTGTATCTCTGAGAACCATAACAAACTATGAAAAGGGTGAAAGCTACCCCAAACAGCGTGAAATATACGGAAAAATGGCTGAGATACTCGGTGTTGACATTAATTATCTGCTTACCGAGAACGAAGAATTCTACATAAACGCAAACGAAAAGTACGGCGCTACAGGCGCACAGCAGGCGAAAGCGCTGATGCAGGAGGTAACAGGACTTTTCGCAGGCGGAGAGCTTGACCAGGATGACATGGACGAGATGATGAAAGCCATACAGGATGCCTACTGGATAGCAAAAGAGAAGAACAGAAAATATGTGTCAAAGCGGAAAGAGCACGAATGTTAAGCTGTTTTAACGAGGCGGTCAACAAGGCTGATGAGCTGATAGCCATTTATGGCAGGTGCTCTCCGAAAAGGCTCGCACGGGAGCTTGATATAGAGGTTCTCGAAAGGGATTTTTCAAAGCAGAAAGGCGCATACAAGCTGATACTGAAAAACCCGTTTATCTTTATAAAGCGTGATCTTTGCGACAGTATGAAAAAAATCGTCCTGATGCACGAGATCGGTCACGACAGGCTCCACAGGGATAAGGCAGACGACAGCGGCGGCTTTGCCGAATATGACATATTCGATATGTGCGATCGTTCTATGGAGTATGAGGCAAATCTCTTTGCGGCACAGTTTCTTATATCAGATGAAGAGCTTTACGATTGCATAAATTGCGGCTACGATATTGACAAAACTGCGGCGGCACTCTGCACCGACCGTAATCTTGTTGCGCTCAAGGTCGATATTCTGAAAAAGCAGGGGGTGAAGCTGCGCTCCCAGCTTCACAACAATAAATTTCTTGCAGGTGACTGAGAATGAGGTTTTTTATGAACAAATTTTTTACACGCTTCAAGGCAAGCGAACACGGCGGCGAATACCTTATGCGGTTTATTTCTGCGTGGCTGTGTTCGCTCATATTGATATTGCCTTTAAGACCGATAAGCAAGGTATTTGACAAAGAATACGCAGGCGAAGCTCCGCATCTGTTGCTTATCCTATTTTTCACAGTATTCTACGGCTTACTTACCGTGTTGCGTTTTATTCCAAAGCTCAGAGATATGAAAACCGACTGTGCCGCATTGCTTATATCGACCGCACAGTTTACAGTTGCTTATGCTGTAGTTATGTTCCGTGAAAAAGGTAGGAATATTGATTTTTTTCTCGGAGTTGTCCTGTTTATAGCCCTCGCTGTATGGTATACTGTAGGAAAGCAAAGGATAAGGCTTCCAAAATTCACAAAGAAATGCTGGATAGCGGTTCTTGCGCTGTCCGCCGTATTTATGCTTGTGTTCACCGCACTTGCAATGGCAATGCGGTATTACAAGCTGTCTACCCCTGCGTTTGATTTTGGGATATTCGCGCAGATGTTCGAGAATATGAAGGACGGGCTTGGACCTGTCACAACAGTCGAACGTAATTATGAGCTGTCACACTTTGCTGTGCATTTTTCTCCTGCGTATTATCTGATGCTGCCGTTCTATATGCTTTTTCCGCACCCGGTAACATTACAGATATTGCAGGGAATATTCGTTACAAGCGGAATTATCCCGGTGTTCCTTATCGCAAGAAAATACGGTTTTTCGCTTATACATTCCTCGCTTTTTTCAGCGATATATGCTTTATATCCGGCATTCACAGGCGGCTGCAGCTACGATATTCACGAAAACTGTATGCTTCCGGCGTTCCTGCTGTGGCTGATATGGGCGACAGAACGTGAAAAAACGATACCGATGCTTGTCTTTGCATTGCTCACTCTTACCGTAAAGGAAGATGCCGCCGTGTATGTTGCGGTGATCGGGCTTTATCTTATACTGTCAGACCGCAGTGAAAAGACAAGAGCGCTCGGTGCTGTGATTTTCGGAGCGGCCTGCGTTTATTTCTTTGCAGTATGCGCTTATCTCAATAACAGCGGGCTTGGGATCATGGAATGGCGGTACAAGGACTATATGTACAGAGGCGGTGCGCTTATCACCTCAATAGTCGTTACGGCGTTTACAAATCCCGGCTACATTCTGTCAAATCTGTTTACGGGCGAAAAGCTGACCTTTACAGTGCAGACGCTTGGTGTACTCGGCGGTATACCGCTTGTAAGCCGAAAGATAGCACGTTATATATTACTGATACCGTTTGTACTGGTAAATCTTATGCCAACCTATCCGTATCAGCACTCGATTTATTTCCAGTACGTTTTCGGCTCGTGCGTTCTTGTTATCTGGCTTTTCATAATGAATATGTCGGAGCTGTCATATAACAGGGCGAGATGCTTTACTGTGTTTTCGCTTATTGCCTGTGCGGTTATGTTTGTGTCAACAATGACAGGCTACCTGAACAATTTCTATGATAACGACTATGAGGCACACGGTGCAGTCATATCCTATCTTGAACAGCTTCCCGACAACGAAAACGAGAGCATCACAGCGAACACGTTCTTTATCGCTCCGCTGTATAAGCAAAAAGAGCTTTATACGATAAATGACCGTGATGTGCCGACAGACGAATCCGCACCGCTTGCCGATATTGTTTTACTTGACAGGACAAACGCAAAGTTTGAAACCAATTATAATTATTTCACCTCACTCGGAATGAAAGAGGTAACGATAGAGGACGAAAGAGTCGCATGCCTTGTAAGCAGACTTGAATTATAAATCTTTTCACGAAAGGACTAAGGAAATATGCAGGAAATAAGATGCCCGAAATGTAATGAGGTCTTTCAGGTGGATGACAGCGGTTATTCACAGATCGTTCAGCAGGTAAGAGATAAGGAATTCGAAAAAGAAGCGGCACGCAGAGCAGAGGAGCTTGAAAAAGCGAAGAACAGCGAGCTTAAAATACTCGAGATGGAGTATGAAAAGAAGCTGGAATCGGCTCTTTCGGAAAAGTCGGACGATATTACGGATAAGGAAAAAAGGATAACCGAGCTTGAAGCAAGGCTTGAAAGCATGGAAAGCGAAAAACAGCTTGCCGTTGCAAATGCTGTCAGTGAGCGTGAAAAAAGATTCAACGAGGAAAGCAGCAAGGCACAGAAGGCTATCAGCGACAAGGAGAGCCTTATAAAACAGCTTGAATTACAGCTTCAGCAGGCGCAGAGCTTACAGCAGGCGGCTCTTGACAAGGCAAAGAGTGAAAACGCACTTGCTCTTGAAAAAAAGCAGAACGAAATAAACGAGCTTAACAGCCAGCTTAAGACCAAGGATAGCGAGGCAGCGCTCAGATGCAAAACGATAGAAGAAAAGTACGCTATTGAGCTTAAAAACAAGGACGAGCTGATAGAGCAGTACAAGGACTTCAAGGCAAGGCTGTCAACGAAAATGGTGGGCGAAACCCTTGAACAGCATTGCCTGACGCAGTTCAATTCTCTCAGAATGTCGGCATTTCCCAATGCCTATTTTGAAAAGGATAACGATGCAAGGAGCGGCAGCAAGGGCGATTTCATTTTCAGAGAATCGTCAGAGGACGGTATAGAATTCATCTCAATTATGTTCGAGATGAAGAATGAGATGGACACCACAGCCACAAAGCATAAGAATGAGGACTTCTTCAAGGAGCTTGACAAGGATAGAAATGAAAAGGGCTGCGAATATGCCGTTCTCGTTTCAATGCTCGAAGCCGACAACGAGTTCTATAATGCTGGTATAGTCGATGTTTCGTATAAGTACCCCAAGATGTACGTTATCCGTCCGCAATTCTTTATTCCGCTTATCTCTCTGCTGAGAAACGCCGCAAGAAACAGCCTTGAATATAAGCGTGAGCTTGCTATGGCAAAGGCTCAGCAGGTTGACCTTACAAACTTTGAGAATAATATCAACGAGTTCAAGAATGCTTTCTCAAAAAACTATCAGCTTGCAAGCAAAAATAAAACTATAGATCATCTTCAGAAGACAAAGGATGCTCTGCTGTCATCGGAAAACAATCTTCGTCTTGCAAATAACAAGGCGGAAGAACAGCTTACTATCAAAAAGCTGACAAAGGACGCTCCGAGCATCAAGGAGGAGTTCGCAAGACTTGCAAGCGAACAGACAGCATTGCCCGGCGGTGCAGACGAATAATTCAGAATACGGCGGAGCAGACCTTGCATTTGCTCCGCTTTGCTGTTTATATACGGATAACATCGTACCCTCGGCTCTTGCATTTTACCGTAATTATGGTATACTATAATCATAAATCGCCAAATCACCGAAAAAATCAATCTGACCTCTGCTTGAAAGGATAAATATGGGATTTCTTATTATTGACGGCAACAGCATATTAAACCGTGCATTCTACGGTATCCGTGTGCTGACAAATTCAAGAGGTGTTGCCACAAATGCCGTAACAGGCTTTATGAACACTCTGCTTATGCTTGAAAAGGATGTAAATCCGGATATGATAGCGGTAGCTTTCGACCTTAAAGCACCGACATTCCGCCATAAGATGTACGACGGCTATAAGGCAAACCGCAAGGGTATGCCCGACGACCTCGCTCAACAGCTCCCCTATATGAAAAAGATAATCACCGCAATGGGAATAACCATTATCGAAAAAGAGGGCTTTGAAGCCGATGATATAATCGGAACTGTTTCAGCCGCCTGTGCGGATAAGAAGATACCCTGTACAGTGTCAACGGGCGACCGTGACTCGTTCCAGCTTGTAAATGATTACGTTACCGTAAGGCTTGCCAAGACAAAAGGCGACATTTACTACACGCCCGATGTTATTATGGAGGAGTACGGCGTGACTCCGAAACAGATGATAGAAGTAAAGGCACTTATGGGCGATTCGAGCGACAATATTCCCGGTGTTCCCGGTATCGGTGAAAAGACCGCTCTGTCACTTATAAAGGAATTTGCAAGCGTGGACGGAGTTTATGAAAACATCGGCTCAACGCTTATCACAAAGGGTGTACGCACAAAGCTCGAAAACGGCAAGGAAAGCTGTTATATGAGCAGACAGCTTGCCGAAATATGCCTTACCGCACCTATTGATACCGAGCTTTCGCATTATGTTCCGAAAGAACGTGACGATGCCGAGCTTGCAAGATTGTTGTCGGAGCTTGAAATGTACAAGATGCTCCAGAAGCTGAAGCTGCACCCGACTTCCGCTCCGGCAGGCTCAAAAGAGGCTTTGGAAGAATCCGCCGCAAAGCAGATACCCGCAATGCCTGCAGGCGATATAGTTCTGACGCAGGAGGGGAGCGTATACGCAGGCGCAGTAGGCGCTCCGGTAGAATTGTCAGACGGGGAGCTTAAAGCCTATGCAGACAGCGACAGCACGAAGTACACCTTTGATATAAAGGAAACGCTGACCGTTACCGGCTGTGAAAGGCTTAAGAACAACCGTTTTGATACAACGCTTGCGGCTTACCTTGCCGACCCCGATTCAAACGATTACAGCCTGTCAAGGCTCTGCGCTCAGTACGGAGTTCCGGAGGGAAACAGCATACAGGAAAAGTCGATAACCGTTGCCGCCCTCAACGATATACTTAATTGCAAAATCAGTGAAACAGGCTCTGCGGCAGTCCTTACCGATATAGAGATACCTCTTGCCACTGTGCTTGTAGCTATGGAGCGTGAGGGCGTAAGTATTGACGCAGACGGTATAAAGGCTTTCGGTAAAGAGGTTTCGGCAAAGGCAGAAAAAATCAGCCGTGAGATTTATGAATACGCAGGCTATGAATTCAATATAGGCTCGCCCAAACAGCTCGGAAGCGTGCTTTTTGAAAAACTTGCATTGCCCAGTGCCAAAAAGACAAAAACAGGCTATTCCACAAACGCCGATGTGCTTGAAAGCCTTATGGACAAGCACCCTATAGTTCCGCTGATAACCGAATACCGTGCGCTTACAAAGCTGCAGAACACATACGTTACAGGACTTCTGAAGGTAGTAGGCGAGGACGGCAGGATTCATTCAACCTTCAAGCAGACAGAAACAAGAACGGGAAGAATTTCAAGCGCCGAGCCGAATATTCAGAATATCCCCGTAAGAACGCCGCTTGGCAGGGAGATGAGAAGATTCTTCACCGCAAAGGACGGCTGCCTGCTTGTAGATGCCGACTATTCACAGATCGAACTGCGTGTGCTGGCTCATATTTCGGGCGACGAGATAATGAAGAAAGCGTTCCTTGACGGAGTGGATATTCATACCGTTACCGCATCTCAGGTGTTCAATCAGCCGATAGAGTGGGTAACACCCGACCTCAGAAGCAAGGCGAAAGCAGTCAACTTCGGCATCGTCTACGGAATAGGCGCATTCTCGCTGTCAAAGGACATCGGTGTTTCAGTGCCGAAAGCAAGCGAATATATCCGCTCCTATCTTTCCAAATATTCCGGCATAGCTCACTATATGGAGCAGACCGTTGCCAAGGCTAAGCGTGACGGCTATGTCGAAACTATGTTTGGCAGAAGAAGATATATCAAAGAGCTTGCCGCAAAGAATAAGAATCTGCAGGCTTTCGGCGAGCGTGTCGCAAAGAACACCCCCATACAGGGTACAGCCGCCGATATAATTAAGATTGCGATGATAAAAGTTTACAACAGACTTAAAGACAGCGGTCTTGACGCAAGGCTGATACTTCAGGTCCACGATGAACTTATTGTTGAGGCAAAAGAAGATTGCGCAGAAAAGGTTGCCTTACTTTTAAAGGAAGAAATGGAGAATGCCGTAAAGCTCACCGTGCCCATGACGGTAGATGTAAATATTGGCAAAACGTGGTATGATACTCATTGAAAATGACTGTTTGACAGATAAAGGCAAAATCATGGCTTTAAATCATCATAATTCATCAATCTGTAGCGACATTGCAGTGATTGAAAAAAAGTGTTTTTCGGTGCCGTGGACAGAGCGAAGCATTGAGTCGCAGGTGTTCACAGAAGGCTCGATAAATGCCGTTATTCGTGATGATAAAGCCGAAAACAAGCCGGTAGGCTTTATCTGCGGTCAGAGCGTATCCGATGAATGCGAGCTGTATCGCATTGCAGTGCTTCCCGAATACAGACATCAGTGCATCGCCACACAATTAATGGAATATTTTATAAATAAATGCAAGAATAACGGCATAAAAAGCATTTTTCTTGAAGTCCGCTGTGATAACGAGCCGGCAAAAAAGCTGTATGAAAAGCACGGCTTTACTGAGGTCGGCAGACGCAGAAACTATTACACAGAGCCGGTTTGCGACGCTTTGATATATAAAGCGGAATTGTAAAACGTCATATTTACGGCAGGAACGGTATTTTTCCGCACCTGCCGTTTTTCATCCAATAATCCCGAACAAACCGCACAACAAAGCCGTTTATGGCACTTCGGCAACAGCAGGAATATCTTGTTCGCAACCGTACATTCCCGTTCCTGCCGTGTTACTGCGTACATTCTCCGATTGCCGCAAACCGCATAACAAAGCCATTTATGACACTTCGGCAACAGCAGGAATATCTCGTTTTCAACCGTAGATTCCCGTTCCTGCCGTGTTACTGCCTATATTCTCCGATTGCCACAAACCGCACAACAAAGCCATTTATGACACTTCGTCAACAGCAGGAATATCTCGTTTGCAACCGTAGATTTCCGTTCCTGCCGTATTACTGCTTACATTTTCCAATTGCTACAAACCGCATTGCTATGCGATTTGCAGTGCGTTCAGCCCCGCCGTTTTGCTAACTTGCGGATAACTCCGACAATTCCAAAGGCGGAACTTGAAGCGGCTCACAGCCGCAGGCGGAACTTGAAGCGGCTCATAGCCGCAAAAACGGCAGACATGATTTCTCATGCCTGCCGTTTTATTTTTATCAATATCACGCTGTCAAACCGCATTGTAAAGCCAAATAATCGCTATACACGGCAACCCGCTTCACACGATTTTCCGTTTTACTCTGCACCTGATAAAGTATATGTCTTAACCGCCACAAACCGCATTGCTATGCGATTTGCAGTGTGTTCAACTCCGCCGTTTCGCTATCCTGCGGATAACTCAGACTATTCCAAAGGCGGAACTTGAAGCGGCTCACAGCCGCAGGCGGAACTTGAAGCGGC
>OKSO01000730.1_pt1 | contig 12545 bp, 6 predicted proteins | sample 1606241 | NCBI WGS metagenome assembly OKSO01 (sample SAMEA3879540, study PRJEB24766) | human gut metagenome | biome: human-associated habitat; feature: feces | place: USA | collected 1985/1987
CTGGTGTTGCTGATTTAACTGAAGCAACTATTACATCTCCAATGTTAGCAGTTTTTCTATATGAACCACCTAAACATCTAATTCAACATTAAAAAACTAAAGGTCCTGTCCGATATCAGAACGGAAGTACTTGTCGGTGAACTGGATCTTCTGTGCCTCAGCAAAGCTCTTCTTCAAGGCTTCTTCCTTGTCCTTGCCGTAGCTGCTTACGCAGATGACACGACCACCGTTGGTTACTACCTGACCATCCTTCATGGCTGTACCGGAGTGGAATACTACTGAACCTTCTACATCGTCGATGCCCTGGATAGGATAACCCTTCTTGTAAGCCTCAGGATAACCGCCGCTTACGAGCATCACGCAGACTGCAGCACGCTCATCAAACTCGATGCTGCGCTTGTCCAAATCGCCTGCTGCTACACCTTCGAAGAGATCCACGATGTCGCTCTTCAGACGGAGCATCACGCTCTCAGTCTCAGGGTCACCCATACGGCAGTTGTACTCGATGACCATAGGCTCGCCTTCAACGTTGATCAGACCGAAGAAGATGAATCCCTTATAGTCGATGTTCTCCTCAGCAAGTCCCTCTACAGTAGGACGGATGATGCGCTCGTCAACCTTCTGCATCCACTCCTTGGTAGCGAATGGTACAGGGGTAACGCTACCCATACCGCCGGTGTTCAGACCGGTATCGTGCTCGCCGATGCGCTTGTAATCCTTAGCCTCAGGCAGAATCTTGTAGTTCTTGCCGTCGGTCAATACGAATACAGAGCACTCAATGCCGCTGAGGAATTCCTCGATGACTACGCGTGCAGAAGCGTTGCCGAACATACCGCCGAGCATCTCCTTGAACTCTTTCTTAGCCTCTTCCAGGGTAGGGAGGATGAGAACGCCCTTACCGGCGCACAAACCGTCAGCCTTCAATACATAAGGAGCCTTCAGTGTCTCCAGGAATTTCAAGCCTTCCTCTACGTGCTCGCCGTCGAAAGTCTCATACTGGGCAGTAGGGATGTTGTGGCGCTTCATGAACTTCTTGGCGAAGTCCTTGCTGCCTTCCAATACGGCGCCAGCCTTTGATGGACCGATGACAGGGATGTTCTGGGTGCGAGGATCGTTCTTGAAGTCATCGTAAACACCCTTTACCAATGGGTCTTCCGGACCAACTACCACCATATCAACGCCATTTTCTACTGTGAAGTTCTTGAGCGCCTCAAAGTCGTCTGCCTTGATATCTACGTTCTCGCCGACATTCTGTGTACCGGCATTACCAGGAGCGATGAAGAGTTTCTCACACTTCTCGCTCTGAGCGATTTTCCATGCTAAGGCGTGCTCGCGGCCACCGCCTCCTAACAATAAAATTTTCATTTGCTGTAAGTTATTGTTTGTTATTTGATGTAGAAGTAAACTCCCCTTTTTCGGGGGATGTTTACTCCTAGATATTTACTTGAGATAATCGAAGAAATAATTGCTGATGCGCTCATGCAGATGAGTGCTCTGATGACCTCTCATGTTGTGAGGCTCGCCAGGATAGACGGAGGAGTCTGGGTGGGTGCCTGCAGCGATGCAAGCCTTGAGGAAGGTGAGGCAGTGCTGTGGCACTACGGTCACATCGTTCAAGCCCTGGATAATCTGCAGCTTGCCCTTCAGGTTCTTTGCCTGATAGAGCAGAGAGGTCTTCCTGTAACCCTCTGGGTTGGTCTGTGGGGTGTCCATATAGCGCTCGCCATACATCACCTCGTACCAGTGCCAGTCGATAACCGGACCGCCTGCTACGCCTACCTTGAACACATCAGGGTGGTTGGTCATCAGCGAGATGGTCATGAATCCGCCGAAGCTCCAGCCGTGAACGCCAATCTTGTCAGCATCTACGTAAGGAAGCGTCTTCAGATATTCTACGCCCTTCATCTGATCTTGCATCTCAATCTGTCCGAGCTGGCGGAAGGTAGCCTGCTCGAAAGCCTTGCCACGGTTCTCGCTTCCACGGTTGTCGAGGATGAAGAGCAGATAGCCCTTTTCTGCCATGTAGGTTTCCCAACCACGGCTAGAGTAGTTCCAGCGGGCATCTACGTTGTGGGCATGAGGTCCACCATATACATATATAATGGTAGGATACTTCTTGTTTGGATCGAAGTTTACCGGCTTCACCATTCTCCAGTAGAGGTCTGTTTCGCCATCGGCAGCCTTGATGGAACCGCAGCTGTACTCAGGCACATTGTAGCCCTTCCAAGGGTTCTCGGCTGTGAAGTAAGCGGTGCGCTTGCCGTTCTCGGTATTCACGAGGGCAATCTTGCGAGGCACGGTAGGAGTAGAGTAGTTGTCGAAGACATACTGTCCGTTCTCGCTCAAAGTGGCGCTGTGCCATCCCTTGCCGCAATCATCTACCAGCGTACGCTTACCGGTTTTTGTGTCTACGGCAAAGATGTTTCTCTGGATAGGCGATTTCTCGTTGGATGCGATGATGATACTCTTGCGCTTGGTGTTGAAGCCGAGTACTTCCATCACTTCCCATTTACCGGAAGTCAACTGCTTGATTTCGAGCGATTCTGTGTTGCTTGCCATGCGGCTTCCGTGCTTGCCCAGGGTGCAGAGGTAGAGGTGGTTGTAGCCATCCTTGCGGCTCTGCATGATAAAGCTGTTGCTGTCCCAAGGCAGGAACTGGATAGGGTGGCAAGGCTCCACGTATTTCTCATCGGTCTCGCGATAGAGTTCGCCTGTCTTCTCGCCGGTTTCTGCATTGTAGGCAGTCAGACGGCAGTCGTTCTGGTCGCGGTTCAGTTCGAACATATAGATGGTCTTGCTGTCCGGACTCCATGCGATGTTGGTAAAATAGCGGTCGGTTGGATCGCCAGCCTTCAGATAGACGGTCTTGCCGGTCATGCAGTCGAACACGCCTACGGTTACCTTGTGTGATGTCTCGCCTGTCATCGGATACTTGTCTGGTGCAGGAGTAGCAATGCAACTCTGTGTTTCAGGATGATTGAAACCGATTTCCGGGATGTCGACCTGCGGATAGTCGGTTACCATACTCTGGTCCATACGATAGAAGGCGAGCAGTTCGCCGTTCGGACTCCAGAAGGTTCCCTTGCTGATACCGAACTCATCGCGGTGAACACTCTGTCCATAAACAATTTCGCGGCTTCCGTCCTTTGAGAGCTGGAAATCGTGAGATTTCTTCTCTTTTGTCAAGGCGTTGCTGGTTACATCGAAGGTACGCACATAGAGGTTGCTGCCCTTCAGATAGGCGAAGGCGTTCTGCTGGGCATTAGCCTCCAGGAGGTTCTCGCCGTCAGCAAAATCCATCTCGCTCAGCAGCTTATGCTTCTTGAAGTCTACGGTATAAGTCTTGCTGCCGTTGCTCACCATCACGATGTTCTTGCCTGCAAACGGGAACAGAGCATTGTAGAGGGCTCTTACCTTGATGTCTTTGGTAGGAGCAATCCACTGGTTGATGTCATTGATGCCGAAGAGTTTGGTCTCCTTGCCTGTCGTCTTGTTGACGAGATAGCAAGCATCCACATCCTGGCGAACGAGTTCATTGCCCCACCAGGTGCACCAGCGATTCTTGGCTACCATGTTACGATAGTTGTTGCCGCCGAAGTTCAGGTCTTCCAATGTAAAGGTTTTCTCGCCTTTCTGAGCAGGAACCACGCCCTGAGCCTGTAAGTCGGTTGCATTCATAGCCATCATAATCATAGCAGCAAAAGATAATTTATAAATTGAATTCTTCAGATTCATTATATTCTTTACTTTATCGGGTTTAACACCCATGCGTCGTGAAACACGACGTATGGGTCGATATGTCTTTAATCCTCGTCGTCGAAGTCAACGCTGAAGTTCTTCTTGCCTCCGCGCTTGCCTCCGAAATCTCGGCCACCACGTTTGTCGCCCTTGAAGCCACCACGCTTGTCGCCTTTCTCGAAACGCTTTCCGTCGCGCTTGCTACCGAAGTCACGGCCACCCTTGCGGTCGCTCTTGAAGCTGCGGCTGCCACGCTTGTCATCGTCGTCATCATTGCGTCGACCGCCACCGATACGTGAACGACCGCCCTTATGGAACTCAGCACGCTTCTTCTCGAAGTCTTCCAGACGGTGAGTATGGAACTTGAAAGAACGGATATCGTCCTCCTCGTTTTCAGTCTCCTCGCTTACACGCTTCTTGAATTCACGCTCCTTCTTGAAACGGTGCTTCTGAGCCATCTCGCTCTTCTCGCGCTCAGTCTTCACAATACCGCCTTCAGAACGGAAGTCCTTCATCTTGCCGTCGAACATCACATACTTGCGGAATTCGCACTCCAAGCTTCCGTTGAATACAGGAATCTTGATAGATGGTTTCAGACCAATCTGCTCGAAGCACTCCTCGCGGTAGCTCAATACCCAAGCCTCGTTGCCGGCAAAAGCCTTCTTGAAGCGCTCACCTATCATCTTGTAGGTGTTCAGGAGGTTAGGGGTAGAGATGCGCTCACCGTATGGAGGGTTCATCACGATGATGCTCTTCTCGGCTGGCTGGGTGAAGTCCTTGAAATCAGCCTGTGAGATGGTGATGTCCTTGCTGAGACCGGCAGCACGAACGTTGAGATTAGCTGTATTGACAGCCTTCATGTCAACATCGTAACCATAGATATGGTGCTCGAACTCGCGCTCCTGAGAGTCGTCGTTATAAATCGTATCGAAGAGATCCTGGTCGAAATCGTTCCACTTCTCGAAGGCAAACTCCTTGCGGAATACACCTGGAGAGATGTTTCGGGCGATGAGGGCAGCTTCGATGGCGATGGTACCTGAACCACACATCGGGTCGATGAAATCGCATTCGCCCTTCCAGCCGGTCATCAGAATCATACCTGCAGCGAGAACCTCGTTCAGAGGAGCCTCTACCTGCTCCTGGCGGTAGCCACGGCGGTGCAGACTCTCACCACTCGAATCGAGACTCAAGGTGGCATTGTCTTCTGCAATGTGGATGTTGAGGCGGATATCCGGGTTAGATACGCTGATATTTGGACGCGTACCCTGCTTCTCGCGGAACCAGTCAACAATCGCATCCTTTACCTTGTAGGTTACGAAGCGTGAGTTGCGGAACTCCTCTGAGTAGACTACTGAGTCAACAGAGAAAGTCTTCTTCACGTCTAAGATGTCATCCCACTTGATCTTCTGAATCTGATCATACACCTCTTCAGCGCTTCTAGCCTTGAAGTGCTTGATAGGCTTTAAGATACGGATGGCTGTGTGCAACTGGAAGTTAGCACGATACATCATTTCCTTGTCGCCTGTGAAAGACACCATGCGGCGACCGATCTGTACATTATTGGCACCCAACTGGGTGAGCTCTTCAGCCAAGACAGGCTCGAGGCCCATGAAGGTCTTGGCAATGAGTTCAAATTCCTGTTCCATTATTGAATTCTATATCTAATAAACTTTGTTTTTCTTTTTTATATTTCTTTGTTTTCGGTTTCATATCCTTGGTAACCCATACGTTGGCTCCCACTACGCAGCCTTCTCCGATGGTGATGCGACCGAGGATGGTGGCATTGGCGTAGACGATGACATCATTTTCGAGGATAGGGTGGCGAGGGATTCCCTTGATAGGGTTGCCGTCCTTATCGAGTGGGAAACTCTTGGCTCCGAGGGTTACACCCTGGTAGAGTTTCACATTGTCGCCGATGATGCAGGTAGCTCCAATCACCACACCCGTACCGTGGTCGATGGTGAAGTGCTTGCCGATGGTAGCCTCCGGGTTAATATCAATACCGGTTTCCGAATGCGCCAGTTCGGTCATCATTCTTGGAATGAGCGGCACTCCCAGTTCGTGCAGCACGTGAGCGATGCGGTAGTTAGTAATCGCCTTGATGACCGGGTAGCAGGAGATGATTTCTCCGTGGCTCATGGCAGCCGGGTCGCCCTCGTAGGCAGCCTCTACATCGGTAGCCAGAATCTTGCGCAGTCTCGGGAATTCCATGATTGCCTTGGCTGCAATCACGCCTGCCTTGGCACGCTGGTGCTGCAGTTCAGCCTGGGTTTCCGTTTCACAGTCGTTGGCGAAGCAGAGACCGGCGAGAATCTGCTCTGACAGCATCTCATAGAGTTTCTCTACTCTTACTCCAATATGATATTTGATGGTTGAGATATTTACCGAAGAATTGCCGAAATATCCCGGAAAGAGGATAGAACGGGACAAACTGATGATTTCTTCGAGCGCCTTGCCCGAAGGAAGTGGATTCCCGTCTCGATGCTGATGGAAGAGCCCCTTCAAAGATTCGGTGCTCGAAAGCTCCTCGATGGTCTCTGTCAGCTGATGAGTTAATGTATCTTTACTCATTTTCTTAATGTCTCAATAAAATTTGAGTGCAAAGATACGATTATTTTCTTGAATGACAAAGAAATAGCTACGGTTTTTTGTATTTTTTAGAGTGATTTTTTGAGGGATGAAAGACGGAAAGACCCATGTACGGTGTTTTACCGTACATGGGCCTGACTTGTCTTATTTTGCGATGCTGTCCAGGAAGAGGAGCAGTCGGTTGGTGACGTTTACCTCTGAAACACCGGAATCGAAGTCGAGCGATACGAGGTTGAGTGAAGGGAAACGGTCGTGGAGACGTTTCTCGATGCCCTTGGAAATCACGTGGTTAGCGATGCAACCGAAAGGCTGGAGCGAGATGATGTTGTTCACGCCATCACGTATGTAACCTACGATGTCGGCAGGCAGAAGCCAGCCTTCGCCAAACTGGGCTGCGAGCGAAACCAGTCCCTGTACGTCCTTCGCATCATCATAGATATTGGTGAACGGACGGAAGTAGCGGAACTTGCCGGCTGCCTTGTTTACCTGGCGCAATCTTCTGCCTATCAGCGCCTGATAAGCGCCCTTGATGATGAAATCGGGCACTTTGGTGCAACTCAGCCGCATGTGTTTCTGTATCTCTACATTCACAAATTCCTGCAGGAAGAAAGGGGCAAGCAGAGGCGGAACCACCTCTATGCCGCGCGAGATGATGTTCTGCTCCAGGAACTGGTGGGCGAAAGGATTGAACTTCAGGAAGATTTCGCCAACGATTCCTACCTTCGGCAGTTCTCTGTCGAGGGTCATCTGGTTGAATTCTTCGGCTGCCTGTTCCAGGAGCCGGATGAGTCCTTTGGCTGAATTCTGGGCGATAGGTCCGTCTATCAGCTGCATGTATTTATCGCGCAACTCTCTGGCAATGCCCGGTTTACGCTCTCTTACGATGCAGGCGTTGTACATCTCGTTGATTGCATCGCCATAGAAAATGGCGGTAACGATAATCTGACTGTATTTCAGCCAAGGCACATTGAAGCCGTCCTGCTCGTTGTAGTCTTGCTTGTCGTCTGTTGAGCCTGATGCTTCGCCTGTTGAGGCTGTTACACCGAGCGTGAGCAGCGGAATGTCCTGGAATCCATTGGAAATCATCGCACGCTTGATGAGACCGGCGTAGTTGGTTGCGCGACACTGGCCGCCCGTCTGACTCATCACTACTGCCGTATTGTTCAGGTCGTATCTGCCTGATTTCAAGGCTTTGATGATGTCGCCGACGATGAGGGTTGCCGGATAACAGACTTCGTTGTTGGCAAACTTCAAGCCGAGTTCGGCGCTCACCTCATCGCTCATTGGAAGTACCTCTACATCATAGCCTATCAGTTTCAGGATAGGCGGAATGATAGGGGTGAGGTATTCGGTCATGAAAGGAGCGAGAATCTTGCGATGAATATCCTGCCTGGTGAATACCTTGGTCTGTTGTAAATGTTGAGTGTTGAGTGTTGAATGTTGAATTTCTTCAGCTGTTGAATTTTTCATTCTTCGTTCTTCACTCTTCACTTCCTTTACTCCCTTCAGGCTTTCTATCAGCGAGCGGACACGGAGTTTCAGGGAGCCGATATTGCTCACATCATCTATCTTCAGCAGCGTGAACGGCTTGTTGTGGCGCTTCATGATGTCGCGAATCTCGTCCTGGATAAAACTGTCAGGACCGCAGCCGAAGCTGGTCATCTGGACGAAATGGACCTCATCGCCCTGTTCGGCAGCCCATTGTGCTGCCTTCAGAATGCGGTTCATATACGCCCATTGCTTTACGAGATAAGTCTCTGGCTGACAGTTGTATGCTTCGTTGTTGTCCTGGCTGGCTAATGCTGCCTCATTTCTTTCTGCCGCCAGGTTCTCCAGATTGAATTCTTTGAAATCTGCAAAGAGATTACCCCGGGCGATGTCTTCGCTGATGACGTTGACTCCCAGATTGGCAATCATCTCGCTCAGCTTGTGCTGAATCAGCGGGTCAGTATGATAAGGACGGCCAGCCAGCAGAATCGTAAGTCCCTTGTTTGGCTTCTGAGTCTTGTCTCCGTCCGTTTTCTGAGCCTCTGTTTCTTCATTTTTCAGAATCTCCCAGCCCTGTTTCTTAACCTCAGCTGCATATACTGCCTGAGCATAGAGGGCCTCTCTCAGCGCTTTATGGGCAGTCTTCTTGCTTACTCCCAGTTGCTTGAGATAATCGGTAATCTGTTTTTCCAGCGCCTTAGGCTGGGCAAAGTTGATGACGGGCGTATCGATCGGTTTCTTCAGATTGATGACCGACTTGATGACATCGCTGTAGCCCGAAACGACCGGACAGTTGAAGCTGTTCAGCGTATTCTTCGGGTCGTCATTATGTTCATAAACCACGTATGGCATGAGGATGCGGTCAACCTTCGGGTTCTCGTTGAGTTCCTTCAGATGACTGTGAGCCAGTTTAGCCGGGAAGCAGATATTGTCGCTCATCACCGTATTCAAGGCTCCTTCATACTGGCTGAAAGTGGAATCGGAAGAGAGAATCACGCCCAATCCTGCTGCCCGGAGCAGCGCATTCCAGAACGGATATTCCTCGTACATGTTGAGGATACGAGGAATGCCTACTTTGACGCTGTGTTTTACTGCGTCAAGTGGGTTAACTGTCTCTCTATCAAATAGTAAACTGTATTTATATTCGTAGATATTTTTACCTTTTTCCCCGTTTGCTCCCTTGTTGTTGAACACACGCTCGCACTTGTTTCCGGAGTAGAATCGGTTGCCGCCGGCAAAGGTGTAGCGGGAAACATAACAATGGTTTTCGCAGCCTTTGCATTGCAGCTGTTTGGTTTCATAATGAGCCAGATTCTGGAGATCATCGATGGATCTTGATAGGGCAGGGCGCTCGTCTTCTGCAGATGTGCGATGCTTGTAATCTGCCGCCGCATGAAGGGCACAGCCGTAGGCGCCCATCAGTTCAGGCATGTTGCTTCGTGCCACTTCGGTATGGGTGAGCAACTCAAATGCTCTTACCACCGCATCGTTTCTCATCGTACCACCCTGCACAACGATTTTGCCTCCAAGGTTCTCATTACCATGGAGTTTCAATACCTTATAAAGACAGTTCTTGATGACTGAATAAGAGATTCCGGCAGAAATATCGGCTACAGAAGCACCCTCTCTGAGCACCTGCTTCACCTTCGAGTTCATGAAGACGGTGCAGCGGGTTCCCAGGTCGCAGGGAGCCTTCGACTGGCAGGCGAGTTGGGCAAAATCGCCTACAGAATAGCCCATATTGTTGGCAAAGGTCTGGATGAATGTTCCGCAGCCCGAACTGCACGCCTCGTTCAGTTCCATGCGCACCACAGCCCCTTTCTCCACGAAGATAGCCTTCATGTCCTGTCCGCCGATGTCCAGGATAAAACTCACGTCAGGCATGAGTGAGGCAGCAGCTCTTTCGTGCGCCATTGTTTCGATAATGCCGCTGTCGAGGCCGAAAGCCGCCTTGATAAGTTCTTCGCCGTAACCTGTAGAGCAGGAGCCTACGATTTCCAGTTCTGCGCCTCGCAATGCAGCTTCCTGCTTCAGGGTGTTCAGTCCATCCGCTACTGCCTTGATCGGATTTCCCAGATTCAGGCGGTAATTTGTAAAGACAATATCTCCCGTAGGCGTCTCCGCATTCACCCTTACCGCAACAATCTTCGTCGTAGTAGAGCCCGAGTCAATACCAATCACAACCTGCTGTTTTCCTTTATTCAACGGTTGGGTTTCGGTAGCGAATTTCGCCTTTGATTTGAGCCATTCCTGATGCTCTTTCTCATTCTTGAACAGAGGCAGCAGACTGCTGGTCCATTCCGTTTGTATTTCTTTTTTCATCCGACTTCTGAGAACAGATACTGAGGCTGCAGAATCTGCCGATTTAGCCCGGTAAGCACAGCCCAGAGCCGGAATGAGATTGCTGTTTTCTGATACGATGAAATCGTTTGGAGAGAGATGGAGATAATCGCAGAAAGCCTTGCGGAGAGCCGGAAGAAAGGTCAGCGGGCCGCCGCAGAGCAGGATAGGAGCCTCGAAGCTGATGCCGTGAGAAAGCGTTACCACCGTCTGTACGGCGATGGAATGGAAGATGCTGGCTGCAATATCGGCTTCGGGCAGATTGCGCGCCATCAGGTTCTGGATGTCGGTCTTGGCGAATACGCCGCAGCGGGCAGCCATCGGATAAACGTGTTCTGCCTTCATCGCCAACTCGCTCATCTTCTGGTTCTCTACGCCCATCAGCACACTCATCTGGTCGATGAAAGCGCCCGTTCCGCCGGCACAGTTGCCGTTCATGCGCAGTTCCATATTTCCGTTTTTCTTGAAGAAGATAACCTTCGCATCCTCGCCACCAATATCGATGAGCGCCTTCGCCTCAGGATGGGCAGTACGGGCATAGACTGATGCAGCCACCACCTCCTGTACAAACTCCGCCTGGAGCTGTTCGGCAGTAGCCATTCCTACGCTTCCCGTTACGCAGATTCTTGCCTCTGCATCGCCGGTAAGGGCTAAAATCTCATCGAAATATTGCGACACAAGTTCGTTGACACGGGCGTTGTGGCGTTCGTATTTTGAGTAAATTACCTGGTTATCGCTGTCGATAACGGCTATCTTGGCTGTCGTAGAGCCAACGTCCAGGCCTATGTAATAAGTCTTCTCCATTTCTCTTATCTCAAGTATTTTCTCTTATCTTCTAGTATCTTCTTATCTTCTAGTGGCTTTACCCAAGTTCCATCTGCTCTCTTCTCATATCCCTGAAAGCGCTCCAGGCTATCGGAACCGCAACGGCAAACGAGCAGCAATCTGCCCACATCTGACACATCTCCACGCCCAGCAGTCCGAAGAAATAGGGGAGGATGAAGATGAGCGGAATGAAGAAAAGTCCGCTTCGTGCTGCCGCTACAATGTTGGCTCTCACCGGTTTACGGATGGTCTGCATCAGCATGTTGGTGAGCACGATGCTGGCTACGAGCGGAAAACTGAGCACCTGCCATCGCAAAGCCACCGAACCTACGGCTACAACCGCTGCATCATCGCGGAAGATGCTGATGATGGAAGTTGAGAAGATGAAGCCGAGAAGGGCACAGACGCTGAGGAAAACCGTGCCGCATTTAATGCAGAAAAAGAAGGCTTCCTTTACACGCCCATAGAGTTTGGCGCCGTAGCAGAATCCGCAGAGCGGCTGGAATCCCTGCCCCAGACCGATGACCATCGCATAGGTAAAGAAGGAGATGCGGGTAACGATGCTCATGCCCGCAATGGCTGCATCGCCAAACGCACCTGCTGCCACATTGAGCATCAGCGTAGCGATACTTCCCAGTCCCTGTCTTGACAGCGAAGGGGTTCCGCCGAAGATAATCTCCTTGGCAAAGGTGCGGGTAGGGGTGAAATTGCTGAGATGGATGCGGATGTTCTCGCCTTTATGCGTCATCCAAAAGAGCATGGCGCAGCCGAAACACTGGCTGATGAGGGTGGCTACGGCGGCTCCGGTAATGCCCAGCTGGAAGTAGAGGATGAGCAGAGGAGCCAGAATCAGATTGAGCAGCACACCCGACATGATGCCCTTCATCGCATACATCGTATTGCCCTGAAAGCGCATCAGATTATTCAGCGTAAGCGATGTGGTCATAAAGGGAGCACCCAGCAGGATAATGCCCAGATAACGCTCTGTATAAGGAAGAATGGTGGACGTAGAACCCATCAGAAGACAGAGCGGTGTGAGGAACACATGACCCAGGATGGCGATGAGAAGACCGGTAAGAAAACTCAGCACAAAGCCCGTGGTTGCCATTTTCTGTGCCTCTTCCGTATGCTTGGCGCCCAACTGTCGCGAAACATAATTGCCCGCTCCGTGACCGAAGAAGAAACCTATCGCTTGAATCACAGCCATTGCTGCAAAGGAAACGCCTACCGCTGCCACACTCTGCGTGTTGATGCTGCCCACGAAATAGGTGTCGGCGAGGTTGTACATGCTCGTCGACAGCATACTGATAATCGTTGGTATGGCCATCGTGAAAATCACATGATGCACAGGGGCATGTGTGAGGAACGTATAGTTGTCTCTTTTCTCTTTCTTCATAACTTTATGATGCTCTTTTGGGGCATTTCAACCTGCAAAGGTACATAAATATCCACAAAGTTGGACAATTATGAACCAACTTTTATAAATTTATAAGAAAAGAGTTGCATTATTCATAAATTTATTGTATTTTTGCACCGCAATTGAATATATATACATAAAACAATAT
>OKSO01000732.1_pt1 | contig 12519 bp, 9 predicted proteins | sample 1606241 | NCBI WGS metagenome assembly OKSO01 (sample SAMEA3879540, study PRJEB24766) | human gut metagenome | biome: human-associated habitat; feature: feces | place: USA | collected 1985/1987
CCCCCGACTATAGACACCTCGATTATTACAGACTACATCATGACCCATCTGCTTTGTGCGCTTCCCGCTGGAGTGCATACGGCAGCCGTAGTCTCTTGTTTGCCTGTGCCTGCAACCGACCTGTTGTGGTTAGGCCTCTTGCTCGTATTCAAATTTTACATCATACATAACTCAACTTTTACCACAGATGAGAAGATTGTTAATTATCTTTTCCTTGCTGTCCTTATTGGGCGGCAGGGCACATGCCCAACACCTCTATGCCAGCGTCCGGCAGAATGGCGCTGAGCTTGAGTCACTGGGCACAGCAGCCTTCAGCGTCGGTGCCGACTCCCCCGCCACGGTCGAGTTTGACAACGGCAAGGCAGTCATGACCATTGGCGGCCATCGCGTCGCCTCACTTCCCATGAGCGATGGGGGAGAGTTGGTGTTGGCCTTCGAGACCACCCTTGCCGACGGTGCGATCAACCGTGTCGTCAAGTCGCCTTCCGAGCGCCTTCCCTACGCCACAGTCTATTCACCCTTCCAGCTCGTCGTTCCCTCGGAATGCGAGGTCTATGCGCCCACGTTCGACGGTAGCAGCATGACGCTCCACGCCGGCGACGCTGAGCGGCTCAAGGTTGGCGACATAGTTCCGCCCGAGACCCCGCTCCTTGTCCACGGCACAGGTAAGCTCTCCTTCGGCTTCTCTGCCGAAACTCCCACCTCCACGCCCGCCAGCGCCCTCAGTGGCTCGTCGCTCAAGATAGCCTGTCCCACCGACGCCCCCATCTTCACCTTTGGCATCGGCAAGAGCGGCACCCACAAGGGCGAGTTCGGCCTCTTCCGCTACACGGGCAGCACGCTCGGTGCCGGCCTCTGCTACCTCAGTGTGTCCTCTGCCCCAGCCGCCAGCTTCGTCGGCATCTCGTTCGACTCCACTACCGACGGCATCGGTTCTATCGAGACTCCCGCCATCCAGCACAGAGTGACCAAATACATAGACCACGGCCGCATAGTCATCAGCAAGGACGGCCGCAAGTATAATCTCAACGGACAAACCCTCAAATGATAACAATGAAGAAAGCATACATCCGCCCCGAGGCAACCCTCATCCGGATAGCCACCACCCAGATTCTCGCCTCGTCAACCTTCAAGGCTGACGAACACACCGACACCGACATGCAGTGCTCGATGCGCTATCCCGAAGAAGACTGGGACGAATAACCCATCGTCCATAGCTTAGCAGCAATAGTAATAAACCAACCAACAACGAAACAACAATGAAAAAGATATTATTCCTCCTCCTCGGCATCATAGCCGCAGTGAGCGCCAACGCACAGGTAGTCGAAGTATACGAGAATGGCACGCTCATCCACATCTACAACAATACTCCAGCCACCAAATACACAGTCAAATTCAAGGCTCCTGCCAACTCCGAGACCACCATCCACGGCCACGATTATGTCGAGATTGGTGGCAAGAAGTGGGCCACGATGAATGTCGGTGCCACCACGGTAGCCGGCAGCCCAGAGACAGCCTATGGCGACTATTATGCGTGGGGCGAGACGGTCACCTACTATACTAAGGTCGATTTTAACAAAACTCCAGATGCCTCCATCAGCTGGAAGCGCACGGAAATCACCGGCGCACATATCATTAACGACAAATATAGCCATAACTTCATTTGCTATAGTGGCGATGCAAACAATAATTTCAAGGAGTGGGCTCCTGCTCCCTATGGTGACGATGGTGTATTGAATACAGGTTGTGATGTAGCCCGTTCCTCTTGGGGCAGTTCATGGCGTATACCTACCAAGGCAGACTTTGACAATCTCGTCTTGGCTTGCTGTGGTTCCACATCAGGCTATTCTATTCCGGCGCCGAGTACTATCATTACAGGCGGCGTCTATTATATACAGAAAGCAGGTACCAAAGTCGATGGCGTGACCTACAATGTGCCCGGCATCCTGTTTGTCGACCAGATAGATACCTCCAAGCGCCTGTTTTTCCCTGCTGCCGGCAACCTGCAAAATGTCATACGTGATGGCCAGGGTACTCTCTGCTCTTATTGGGCTTCAAGTTTGTACAGTACTGATAAATCTAAAGCCTATTATGGACACTATTCATTGAAAGACTTTTCCATGAAGATTCAGCCGATTAACCGTTGCCTGGCGTTCAGCATCCGCCCCGTGTCCGACTGATAAGCAGCGCCTCGCCCCTCGTCACCCCCATCCCCATATATTATATAATAAGGTGTACCACCGTCAGCTCCATCCCTCTGCTGTCGGTGATACACCTTTTACCATTTATGCCCGTCGTGGTGCTAACCACAGAAAAATGAGGGGAGGATGTAAAAAAAGTTGACTTTTTCATAGCGGCTTGATTTACTTTTATTACCTTTGCATAAGATAGGCTGCACCTCAGCCATTAAGCGAGCTTATGGCCTTCGGTTTGGACTATCTATATTACTATAACTTAAAACACGTATGAAACAATGTATTCTCATCATGCTGGCACTGGCATGGACCATCAGTATGGATGCGCAGGGCATTATCCGACAGCAGACTCAGGTGAAGAAGCCAAAGGGCAAGACTGAGCATACCGCCAAGGCTAAAGCCAAGACAGCCCCCAAGCCCAAGAAACGGGTAGAGCGAGAGGTGGAACCTAAGCCCGAGCCCAAGGAGCCTGTTGAAGTAAAAAACCAGGTGACAAAGAGGGAAGACCCGCCCCCAGTGGAGATGACTCCAACCCAGGTAATAGAGAAGCTGATAGCCGACATGGTGTATATCCCTGGCGGAACGTTCACTATGTACGACCGCAACTTCTATCCTGGTTATACCGGCAATTGTCCGGCAGCCTTTAGCGCCACGGTGGCCGGTTACTATCTGTGTCGGTACGAGGTGACGCAGCAGTTGTGGCAGGCCGTGATGGGCTCCAATCCCTCGCAGCATACTGTAGGCAATCGGCCCGTAGAGGGTTTTTATTGGGACGAGGCCCAACTGTTCATCTATCGCCTCAACCAGATAACTGGACTCAAGTTCCGTTTGCCTACCGAGGAGGAATGGCAGTGGGCTTACGATGAGGGCAAATCGCCGCGCCGTTATAAGTACAGTGGCAGCGATGACGCCAAGGAGGTAGGGTGGACCGGATGGAACAGCGAGCACCGCGCCCACGCGGTAGGTATGCTCAAGCCCAATGCCCTGGGTCTCTACGACATGACGGGCAACGTAAGTGAACTCTGTGCAAATCAGGGTGGTGCAGAGTATCTGGATGCTAAATCGCAGAAGGACTACCGCGTGGACCGTGGCTGTTTCTACGACATTACTGACCTGGGCAGTTACGAGCGTACAGGCTTCTACATCGGGGACAATACCAGACGTCCTACCAGAACAGGCATCCGCCTGGCTCTAAGCCAGTTGCCTAAGTCTGTCAGCATCCATCTGGACAAATCCCCGCAGCCATCATCCCGCAGCGAGCTGATAGCTAAGGTGGTCAACGACATGGTACAGGTGCCCGCAGGTACCTTTACTATGGGTTTTGTCTTTCCCGAACTACGTCAGTACTATATACCGCCAAAGGAGATGGCTCCCCACCAGGTAACGTTAGACTGCTACTATCTGTGTAAATATGAAGTAACCCAGGTTTTGTGGCAAGCCGTAATGGGTTCGAACCCTTCGGAGAATCAGAACGATGCTAACCAACCTGTAACCAATGTCAGTTGTAGTGAAATCAAGTTGTTTATCAGTAAGCTCAATGCCCTTAGCGGTCAGAAATTCCGTCTGCCCACTGAGGCTGAGTGGGAGTATGCGTGTATAGGTGGCCGGGGCGAGCCGGTAGAGAGCTATAGTGGGCACGAGCAGGTTGACGGCTCTGCCAAAGTGGTTGCCTGGTGGGGCGACGACCTACGCCATCCTCAGGCTGTGGGTCAGCTCATTCCCAATGTATTGGGCCTGTACGACATGACGGGCAATGTTGATGAGATATACAGTGATATATGGCGCACATCGCACAGCAAGAAGGCTCAAGTTAATCCACAGGGCCCTAATCCATCGCCCTGCGTCAGCAATAAGCCCGACCATAGGCATGTAGTACGTGGCGGAAACTTCAGGTGTCTCAGATGGTATAATGGCCGTGACTATTGCGCTCAGGCCAATAATCTGACAGGATTGCGGCTGGCTGCCTCGCATATACAGCGATGACGGGCCGCGCAATATATGCCAAAAATCCCATACCTTACTTCCAAGGTATGGGATTTTGGCGTATATGGGGGAGCCGATAGTTACTTCCCCTTGAGTATCTTCTTGATTTCGTTGAGCTTGTTGAGCGCCTCGACGGGCGTGAGGTTGTTGATGTCGAGCCCCCGTGGCTCGTTGCAGCAGCCTATCTGCCAAGACAGAGAGCGACGCTTACGTTTATCTGCTCGCGGTGTTTGGCTCCGAGAGGGTCGGTAAAGTCCAGAGTGGCGTTAACGGCATAGTAAGGAGACTTGCCATCCTTGCCCCACTCCAGCTGAGCGACGGGAGTGGTTCCGCCAGCATAGACGCGAGGACTCTTGACCTCTACAGGCATGCCCTGCACGCTGTAGGGCACCAGTTCGTAAGCCACAGAGCGGTAACCACCCGTCTGGCGGTCGCGCTGCAGGGTGGCACGCAGCAGCAGATGGACATCATAGCCGTCGGCCGACGAACAGAGCAGATATTCCACCGTGCGGGTGCCCTTTTCCGTCTTGTCGCTCCACGTAGTGAGCGTCTTCGTGACGAGGGTCGTCCACCCCACGCGAGGCACCACGCCATCGTGGCGGTCCATAGCCTCGCGTATATATTTGCGTGCCTGGCCCATCACCTTCTCCACCATCTGGGGCGTCACCTTATAGCCCTTGAGCATCGAGTAGTCTACCATGCAGAGGCGGTTGAGCGCCACAAGCGTGTCATACTGCGCCGGCGTCACCTTGTTGAGCAGCCACCGTGGGGGCATCTTGCCCTTGGCTACAGTCGACTCCACTCTGGGAGTCACCTTTTTCTTACACTGCTGCGCCGCAGCATCGTTTGCCCACGCCATAGCGGCAATGGCAAACAGCAAACACAAAATCGACTTTTTCATTGTTGTTTCAGTTTTAAGGGTGAATATTAGGATAACCTTTCCAATGACTTCCATGCCCCGCGCTTCATGGTCTGCGGGGCGCGCCATAACAGACGGAGCCGGCGTAAGGGCTTTGGCCCGCGTGCTGACCACCGCTGGCGGCTCGTGCCTTACGTCACGTGGTCTCGTATCATTTGTTACGAGCGCTCGTATCAATAGGCACGTGGCCTCGTATCATACGTCACGAGCCAGCCGAGTCCATCTCCGTCTCGACATCGGTAACGACTAACCCGATGAAGATAATGACATTTGCAAAGTAAGTAGTTAACAGCGACACCACCAAACCAATTAAGTGAAATAGGGTTAACGGGAACGTAAAAGGTAGTTAACCAGAAGCCGACAGACATGGTCTCCAGCCGCGCCAAGACGCCCTCGGGCGCAGCAGAGGCCATTCCCATGCCCACAGAGATGGATAGCAGAGCGGTGGAGAATGAGAGAAGGGATGGGGCGATGGTGGGCAGAGCGGTGGAGACAGCGAGAAGGAATGGGGCGATGGCGGGCAGAGCGGTGGAGATAGAGAGAAGAATGGTGGCGATGGCAGACGGCACGACGGCAGAAACGGGCAGAGCGGTGGAGACAGCGAGCCATCGGGAGAGGGGCTGAAAAAAGGCAGCGCCTGTAAGCACCGCCTCTCTGGATGGGGCAAATCTACTTGCCCTTGAGTATCTTCTTGATTTCGTTGAGCTTGTTGAGCGCCTCGACGGGCGTAAGGTTGTTGATGTCGAGCCCCAGTATCTCGTCGCGGATTTGCGAGAGCACCGGGTCGTCGAGCTGGAAGAAGCTGAGCTGCATGCCCTCGCGGTCATCGCCTATGTGCTTGATGGCGGCGGCATCGGCGTTGCCCACGCTTGCCCCGTCGGCTTCGAGCTGCTTGAGGATAACCTTGGCGCGACGCACGATGCTCTTGGGCATGCCGGCTATCTCTGCCACATGGATACCGAAGGAGTGCTCGCTGCCACCTGGCACGAGCTTGCGCAGGAAGATAACCTTGTCGCCGACCTCCTTGACGCTTACATTGTAGTTGCGTATGGCGGGGAGCTGGCGCTCCATCTCGTTGAGCTCATGATAGTGGGTGGCAAAGAGCGTGCGGGGGCGTCCCTTGGCATTCTGGTTGAGGTACTCGACGATGGCCCAGGCTATGCTGATGCCGTCGTAGGTAGAGGTGCCACGTCCCAGTTCGTCGAAGAGCACCAGCGAGCGCTCGGTGACATTGTTGAGTATGTTGGCAGCCTCGGTCATTTCGACCATAAAAGTCGATTCGCCGAGCGAAATATTGTCTGACGCACCCACTCGGGTGAAAATTTTGTCCACCAAGCCTATTTTCGCGCTCTCTGCGGGCACGTAGCATCCCACCTGGGCCAACAGTACTATGAGGGCGGTTTGACGCAGCAGAGCGCTTTTTCCGGCCATATTGGGTCCGGTGATGATGATTATCTGCTGCTTGTCGTCGTCGAGATAGATATCGTTGGGCACGAAGCGCTCGCCCACGGGCAGTTGCTGCTCAATCACGGGGTGTCGGCCCTGGCGTATGTCGAGCTCCAGGCTGTCGTCGACCACCGGGCGCACGTAGTGGTTGTCTTCGGCCACCTTGGCAAAGCCCATAAGGCAGTCGAGCTGGGCGATGAGGTTGGCGTTGATCTGTATCTGGGGGATGAACTCCTGCATGGCCGAGATGAGCTCGGCGAAGAGCTGCTGCTCGAGGGCGAGAATCTTCTCGTCGGCGCCCAGAATCTTCTCTTCGTACTCCTTGAGCTCCTGGGTAATGTAGCGCTCTGCCTGTGCCAGCGTCTGCTTGCGCACCCACTCGGCAGGCACGCGGTCCTTGAAGGTGTTGCGCACCTCGAGGTAGTAGCCGAACACATTGTTGTAGCCCACCTTGAGCGAGGTGATGCCCGTCTGCTCAATCTCGCGCTCCTGAATCTGCATGAGATACTCCTTGCCGTTGTGCGATATGTTGCGCAGGTCGTCGAGCTCGGCGCTGTAGCCAGTGGCTATCACGTCGCCCTTGGCCACGAGCTGTGGCGGGTCGGGCTGTATCTCGCTCTCTATGCGCTGTCGCAGGCTCTCGCAGAGATTGAGCTGCTCGCCGATGCGCTGCAGGGTGACATTGTCGGAGTGGGAGCAGGCGTCCTTGATGGGCTCTATCGCCACGAGGGCGTGCTTGAGCTGGACCACCTCGCGGGGCGACACGCGGCCCACTGCCACCTTGGAGACGATGCGCTCGAGGTCGCCTATGCGATGGAGCTGGTCGTTGACCAGCATGCGGAAGTCTGGGGAACGGAAGAAGCAGTCGACCATGTCGAGCCGCTTGCGTATGGGGTCGATATTGCGGAGCGGGAAGACCAGCCAGCGGCGCAGCATGCGGCTGCCCATAGGGGTGACGGTGCGGTCGATGACATCGAGCAGCGAACGCCCGTCTTCCTGCATGGGCTGGAGCAGTTCGAGCGAGCGTATGGTGAAGCCGTCGAGGCGCACATACTTCTCTTCCTCGAGGCGGGCCAGAGAGGTGATGTGGGCGATATGGGTGTGCTGGGTAATCTCGAGATACTGCATGATGGCTCCGGCGGCTATGACGCCGTTGTGGAGATGGTCTACGCCAAATCCCTTGAGCGACTTGGTGGCAAAATGGCCCAGGAGCTTCTGCCGGGCGGTCTGCTCGGTAAACACCCAGTCGTCGAGCTCGAAAACGCAGTAGCGGTTGCCAAACCGCGTCTCGAAGTCGGTCTTGCGGGCGCGGTCGTAGAGCACCTCCTTGGGCTGGAAGTTGCCCAAGAGTTTCTCTACATAGTCATAATTGCCCTCGCCGGTAAGGAACTCGCCGGTAGAGATATCGAGAAAGCTGACTCCACATGATGTCTTGCCGAAGTGGACTGCAGCCAGGAAGTTGTTTTCGCGATAGTTGAGCACGTTGTCGCCCATCGCCACACCTGGGGTGACGAGCTCGGTGATGCCACGCTTCACCATCTTGTCCATCTCGGTGAGCCCCTTCTTTCCCTTGAGCTGTTCGCGCTTCTTCTTGGGGTCTTCGAGCTGGTCGCAGATGGCTACGCGCTTGCCGGCTCGGATGAGTTTGGGCAGATAGGTATCAAGGGCATGATGGGGGAAGCCTGCCATCTCCATGCTGCCTGCCTGGCCGCCGTTGTTGCGGCGCGTGAGGGTGATGCCCAGTATGCGCGAGGCGGTGACGGCGTCTTCGCAGTAGGTCTCGTAGAAGTCGCCGCAGCGGAAGAGCATCAGCGCCTCAGGGTGCTTGGCCTTGAGGGAGAAGAACTGCTTCATCATCGGGGTGAGCCCCTTGTCGTCTTTTGCCATAGCGGTTATCTTACGGCTGAGGTGACCGGATTGCGCAGTCCCTTCATGCTCACGAGGAACGCCTTGGCTGCACCGAACTTGAGAAACATGTCGAGGCGCACGGGGATGTGGTTCTTGTCATCGGAAACATAGAAGTCTACGATGCGCTTGTACTTGCCGTCTTCCTTCTCGAGGTAAGAGAGCTTGAGGCAGCGGTATTTGACACCGTTGTCGGCCTTGATTTTGACCTTGCCCGAATAGCGCAGACGCGCGGGGCTGATGTTCTTGCCGTCGGCAATGGGGAAATCTATCTCGTGGCCAGACTTCCAGCCCTCGGGATTGAACGAGCGGGCACGCAGGAAGATATTGAGCATATCGTAGACACAGTGGGAGACGGTACGGTGGGCCCAGAGGTGCTCGCCACTGCTGGTGAGCTGGTGCTGGCGCAGCTTGACCTTGCCGTCGTGGTAGGAGTAGAAGACCTCATCTACGCCGTAGCGCTTGCCCTCGCGGGCTCCCTTGCGGAAGTAGAGGGGCTCCATGTCGAGCGAACTGTAGCAGAGAAGCGTGTCGCGGAGCACAAACATCTGGTCGACACGGTTGTTGCCACGCGTAGTGAGGCTGGCACGATAGGCGGGATGGCCGTTGTAGCGGCTCTGGACGGTAGACATCGAGGCGTTGCCAGCCTTGACCCATACAAACTGCCAGTTATAATAGAGATTGTAGGTGAGGAACTCACCCGACTTGAAGGCGTCGTTGTGGAAGGCACACTGGGCATGGGCTGCTACAGCCATGACCATCATCAGTGATGCCATAAGGATTCTATACTTTTTCATGTTGCTATCACATATTGGGATTATAGGGTATGCCCATATTCTTGGCACGCTGGGCATTGCGTCCTACGATTTTGCGGCGGGTCTCGCTGCGCTGCTTGATGAGCTTGGCGGGCTTCTGGCGATAGAGCTCGCGCGCAGTGGGGTTCCAGGCTTGGGTGATGTCCCACTTGGCCTTGCAGACTATCTCTTCGGGATAGTAGTAGACCTCGTCGGGCTGCTGGAGGGTGGCGTAGTCGCCGGTGTCCCAGCGCCCGTTGGCGTTGGCATCGACTATCATGCGCAGATAGTAGGTATCGGGCTTGACATAGAAGAACTCGGCGGTGCCGGTGGTGGTGACCACCTCCTTGACGGGAGCGTCCTGCATGTTGAGGAGCTGGCAGATGACGCTGCGGCCCTCCATGCCAGCGATGTTGACGAAGAGCGAGCCGTAGTCGTCGAGCGAATGGACCTTGAAGCCTATCTTCTTGGACGGGGAGACACGCCCGTAGATGTCGGTAAAGGCGATGCTGTCGACCTCGAGGCTGTACTCGCGGTCGGGGCGCCACTCGCCCACTATCTCGTAGGTACGGGGCTCGCCCTGGACCTCTCTGAGCATGAAGCGCGACTGATACCAGGCGGTGTCGACCTTGGCGTAGAGATGGATGAGGCTGGTATCGATGCGGGCTACAGGTGCGGCGAGGGTGAAGCGGATGTTGCGGTCGGGGTCGGTCTGCGAGACGCTTTCATACTTGACCTCGAGGGCCTCGGGGGGCATCACCTCGAGATAGGGCTTGCCCCGCTTCTTGGCCTTGTCTTGCACCTTCTGCCAGTCGTCGCGCTTCTTCTGCTTGTCCTTGATGCGCTGGGCATAGGGGGTCTTGGCGAGCAACTCGAGGGTATCGGTCTGGAGGGTGAGCACGCCGGTGGTGTCGGTCATCTGGTACTGGAGCTCCATGCGCAGGGTGTCCTGATTGACGAGAGCCGTGTCGCGTAGCCAATAGGTGACGGTGTCGCGGCGCTCGCTGGCCTCGGTTATGAGCGAGTGGGTGGCGTCGAAATTGAGGCCACGCACGCGGGGCAGCAGGCTGTCGCCGTAGCTGAAGAAGAGGGTGAAACGGTCGGCCTGGGTACGGTCGGTCTTGACCAGATAGCGGTCGGTAAGGGTGGTGGTGAAGGCCCGGAGCACCAGGTCGTCGGGGAGGAAATGGGTGTAGCCGACCTGGATGATGGAGTCGATGTGGAGCGAGTCGCGCCAGATGGTATCCTGGCGGATATCCTGCTTGAAGGTGGGCACCACAACTGCGGTGTCGAAAGCCATCTTCTCGCTTTTCTGGTTGTAAAGGAAGTTGCCGTCGGCGTCTTCGAGGGCGTAGACACGGTAGCTGCCGGGGGCTACACCCTTGACGACAAAGCGTCCGGTGGCGTCGGTGCGGGCCACGCGCGCCATAGGCAGCGTGGTGAAGGCGCTGTCGGCCAGGTTAGCATAGAGGCCCACGAGGATGCCCTTGACGGGCTCGAGGTTCTGGGCATCGACCACATAGCCAGCAACCTCCATGGTGTCGATGGCCTCGCCGGTGGAGAAGCTGTAGGTGTAGTTGCCCAGAGGATTGTTCTCGGTAATGTCGGTGATGGCATCAGAGAAGTCTACGGTGTAGGTGACATTGGACTGGAGCGTGTCGCGGAGCTGTACCATGATGCGCTTGCCCTGGCTCTTGATGTCGGGCTGCTCCATCTGGGGCGGCGACACGATGACCTTCTCCTGTGCGTTCTCTATCTGGATATACTCGTCGAAGTTGATGTATATCTTCTTGCTGCTGACATTGACCGACTTGTCGGCTGGGCTGGCAGAGAGTATGCGGGGCGGGGTCTCGTCGTACCATCCGCCGTCGGGCTGGCCCATGCGGGCACACGCCGCCATGACCGTCAGAAGCACTATGGCGACAACCGCGGCAAAGGCGCAGCGGCTGACAGGCGTAAACCTCTTATTTATCATTGTCGTTTGACTTGTTGTTACCGTTAAGTTGGAGCAGTTCGTCGAGATTTTTGCGGCTGTTGCTCAGACGGGGCACCTTGTGCTGTCCGCCCAGCTTGCCTTTGGCCTTGAGCCAGTCGTTGAAGAGTCCCTGGCGCGCCTCGATGACCTCGAGATGCTGGAGGGTGATGTCGTGGAAGCGCTTGGCCTCATAGTCGCTGTTGAGCTGCTGCAGACGCTCGTCGAGGGCATGGGCGAAATGGTCGAGGCTGTCGGGCTGACGGCTGAACTCGATGAGCCACTGGTGGCGGCACTTGGCACGGGCGTCCATATAGACTGGGGCGGCGGTATACTCGCTCACCTGGGCGCCAGTCTGCTCGCAGGCATACTGGAGGCCCTTCTCGGCATTGTCCATGATAAGTTCCTCGCCGAAGGCATTGATGAAATACTTGGTGCGGCCGGTGATGACAAACTTGTAAGGGCGTGTGGAGGTGAACTGGACGGTATCGCCGATGAGGTAACGCCACAGTCCGCAGGAGGTGGAGATAAGCATGGCGTAGTTGCGGCCTACCTCTACCCCACTCAATGGCAGGACGGTGGGGCGGTCGGTGCCAAACTCGTCCATGGGGATAAACTCGTAATAGACGCCGTAGTCGAGCATGAGCAGCATCGATGGATCGGAGGGGTCGTTCTGGATGCCAAAAAATCCCTCACTGGCGTTGTAAGTCTCCATATAGTGCATGCCGGGCGATGTGATAATCTGCTCGTACTGCTTGCGGTAAGGCGTAAAGGCTATGCCGCCATGGAAAAAGACCTCAAGGTTGGGCCAGACTTCGTTGATGTGCTGCTTGCCGGTGAGCTCGAGCACGCGCACCAGCACAGACATCATCCAGCTGGGCACGCCCGAAAGGTTGGTGACATTCTTGTGCATCGTCTCGCGGGCGATGAGGTCGCGCTTCACCTCGAAGTCGGACAGCAGCGCCGTCTTCTTCTGGGGCACTCGCACGAGGTTGACCAGAGGATTGATATTCTCAATCAGTATGGCGGAGAGGTCGCCCACGAGCGAGCCGCTGAGATTGTAGTTGGGTGAGTGGCTGCCTCCGAGTATCAGGCCCTTGCCGTCGAAGAGGCGGGAGTTGGGATTGTTCTGGAGGTACATGGCCACGACGTCGGTGCCGCCCTGATAATGGACGTTCTTGAGTCCGTCGGCAGAGACGGGGATGAACTTGCTCTTGTCGTTGGTGGTTCCGGATGACTTGGCATACCACTTGACGGTACCGGGCCACAGCACGTTCTTCTCACCATGACGCATACGGTCTATAT
>OKSO01000740.1_pt1 | contig 12436 bp, 10 predicted proteins | sample 1606241 | NCBI WGS metagenome assembly OKSO01 (sample SAMEA3879540, study PRJEB24766) | human gut metagenome | biome: human-associated habitat; feature: feces | place: USA | collected 1985/1987
GGCGTTGCCCTGGGCTGGGGACTTGTTGGGCTTTCAGCCCGCGCAGGGCCGCAGACGAGGCTTTTTCCGCCCAATCTCCATCTACTTAATTTTTCTGGATTTTGAACACCCTACCTGTAGGGGCCTCTTTAAAACACATCGGGCCGACTCTTCATTGAGCCGGCCCGATGTGTTTGTTTAGGAACTTTCCAAGAACGTCTTATGGAAAGTCTGTCTTGTGTTGTGTCAAAGTCTTTAGAAAGGCTTGCATTCTTCGCCCAGAATATCACTCACCAGAAGGTTGGCAAGGCGGCTTGTGCCGATGCGGAAGAGGCCCTTCTTGATGTATTCCTCGCCGAGAAGTTCGCGGACGATGGTGTAGTAGGTCAGGGCGTCCTTCACGGTGCTTACGCCGCCAGCGGCCTTGAAGCCAATCATCGTGCCCGTTTGCTCGTAATATTCGCGGATGGTCTGGCACATCACGTAGGCAGCCTCTGGAGTGGCACTTACTGAGATTTTGCCCGTTGAGGTCTTGATGAAGTCAGCGCCAGAGAAGATGGAAAGGATGGATGCCTTCTTGATGTTGAGCGCGGTTTTGAGGGCGCCTGTTTCCAAAATCACCTTCAAAGGAGCTTCGCCAGCAGCCGCCTTGATCTCCTGGATTTCGTCGGAGCAAGTCTCATAGTCGCCGCTGAGGAAAGCGCCCACGCTGAGCACCATATCAATCTCTGTTGCGCCGTCGCGAACGGCCAGTGCGGTCTCAACCGTCTTCACCTCCAGGAAGGTCTGAGAGGCCGGAAAACCGCCCGCAACGCAGGCAATTTCAACGCCGTCAGCTTCCAGTGTGTCGGCCACGATTCTTGCGTAGTTAGGGAACACGCAGATGGTGGCGAGGTGGGGCAGGTCGGGGTGGGCATCGGCAAAGTCGTTTACCTTCTCTGTGAACTTCATGACGCTCTCCTGAGAGTCGGTTTCCTTGAGCGTGGTGAGCTCAATAGTGCCGAGCAACTGGCGCTTCACTTCGTCGGTGTCATATTCGTTGATCTTCTCGTCAACGAGCTTTTTAACGGCAGCAGAAACCCCTTCATCGTTCAGGTCAAGGTTAAACTTGGAGAATGCCTCCTCATAGCGGTTTACGTGGAGACCGTCGGTCTCGCGGTTGATAATCATGCCGCTTGGCATGGTTTCTTTTTCTGTCATAATGCTTATTGTTATTTGAGTTTTTCGTTGTTCAGATGCCGCGTGGCATCGCGTTTCGTTTTCTTTTTCAGGTTCTTTTTGAACGCCTCAGTGAGGTCCACTCCCGTTTGGTTGGCGAGGCAGAGCAACACCCAAAGCACGTCGGCCATCTCGTCGGAAGGGTCGGTTGGTTCGCCCGCCTTAAACGACTGGTCGCCGTATTTTCTCGCCATGATGCGGGCCAGTTCGCCTACTTCTTCCGTCAGCACAGCCATGTTGGTTAGTTCGCTGAAATAGCGCACGCCGTAGGTCTTAATCCATTTGTCTACGGTTTCCTGCGCCTCTTTTAGGGTCAATGCTGCGTCTTCCATCATTCCTTGTTATTGGTGTCCATACAGATCGTGACGGGGCCGTCGTTGATGAGCGACACCTTCATATCGGCGCCAAATTCGCCCGTTCCGACGCGCTTGCCGAGCGCTTCTTCCAACTTCTTGACGAAGTATTCGTAGAGCGGAATGGCGATGTCGTGGCTGGCGGCGTGGATGTAAGAGGGGCGGTTGCCTTTCTTATAGGAGGCCATGAGCGTGAATTGGCTGACCACCAGGATGTCGCCGTCGACATCGATGATGCTGCGGTTCATGACGTGGTTTTCGTCGTCGAACACCCGTAGGCCAATCACTTTTTTGACGAGCCAGTCGGCATCCTCCTGCGTGTCGCTATGGGTGATGCCAAGCAGAATCATATAGCCTTGGCCGATGCTTGATTTGGTGGTTCCGTCGATGTTTACGGCGGCTTCGCTGACGCGTTGTATAACGATTTTCATGTGTTTTTTGTGGTGAAAATAGAAATTCCGAGGAGAACGGCAGGCCAGGGTTTCATTCGTTCCTCCTGCCGTCTCTGACGTTTGTGTTTCCTCGTTTTCAAAGGTACGTATAAAATTTCAGTTATCTGTCTCGTCGTGCCAAAATTCGAAAAGTATTTTTGCTTTCGTCGCTCCGACGGTTTCCTGCAAGGTCTCTAAGGTGGCTGTTTTAGCCTGTTTCACCGAACCGAAACGCTTCAGCACGGCCTCTTTTGTCTTAGGGCCGATGCCTGCGATGTTGTCAAGTTCCGAGGCGGTCTGCCGCTTCGAACGTTTGTCGCGGTGGAAGGAAATGGCAAAGCGGTGTACCTCGTCCTGCATCTGCGTCAGGAGGCGGAAAAGCTGGCTTTCTGGCTTCAGTCCGACCGACACGGGCGGGAAGCCGAAGAGGAGCTCGTGCGTGCGGTGGCGGCCGTCTTTGGCCAGTCCGGCGATGGGAATGCCGAGGTGCAGTTCGTCTTCCGTCACCTGTCGGATCACCTCCATTTGCCCCTTTCCGCCGTCGGCAATGATGAGGTCGGGCAGGGGGCGCTCCTCTTCCATCAGGCGCGTATAACGGCGGCGCACCACCTCCTTCATCGAGGCATAGTCGTCGGGCCCCACCACCGTTTTGATGTTGTATTTGCGGTATTCCTTCTTCGCCGGTTTTAGTTTCTCAAACACCACGCAGGCTGCCACGGCGTCTTCTCCCTGGATGTTGGAGTTGTCAAACAGTTCGATGTGCATGGGCAGCGTTGGTAGGTTCAAATCGCGCTGGATTTCCTTCATCAGGCGCACGCTCTTCTGCTCCGGATTGAGCTTTTCGGCCTGTTTGAGGCGGTCGAACTTATATTGCTTCACGTTGAGGCGCGAGAGGTCGAGTAGTTTCTTTTTCTCCCCCTTCTGCGGCACGGTCTGCACGGCATAGCCATCGGGGAGGTCAACAGGGAAGGGCACGATGATTTCCTTCGATGCGCTCTCATAGCGTTCGCGCATCTCCACGATGCCTAGGGCAAGCAATTCTTCATCGGTTTCATCGAGCTTCTTCTTATATTCAAAGGTGAAAGCCTGGTTGATGCAGCCGTTGGTGATGTGGAGGTAGTTGATGTACGCCAATTTCTCGTCGCTCTCAATGGAGAAAACATCGATGTTGTGGAGCACGTTGGATACCACCTCGCTCTTTGCCCTGAAATTCTCTATGAGGTCATATTGCCGCTTGATTTCCGCCGCCTCTTCAAATCGCAGTTCTTCGGCCAGCGCCATCATGCGGGCCTTCATCTTTCGCGCCACGTCGGCGGTGTTTCCGCGCAGGATTTCGCGGCAGGCCTCGATGTTTTTCATGTAATCATCGTGGCTCTGGCGGCCAACGCACGGGCCAGCGCAATTGTGGATGTGATAGTCCAGACACACCTCATATTTCCCCTCCATCACGCCTTCCATCGTCATCGGCGTATGGCAGGGCCGCGGATGATAGAGCGCCTTGCAGAGATCCAGCAAGGCGTACATCGTCGGCACGTGGCTGTAGGGGCCGTAATAAGTGGCCCCGCGTTTTCCGCGTTGCCGTGTTTTGAAAATACGGGGCAGATATTCCGAGGTGACAGCGATGGAAGGGTAGGTTTTGTCGTCTTTCAGCAATACGTTGTAGTGGGGCTTATATCGCTTGATGAGGTTGTTTTCGAGCAACAGCGCGTCTTCTTCCGTCTTCACCACGACGTAGCGGATGTCGCGGATTTTCGTGACGAGCAAGCGCGTCTTGTTGCTTTGCTGTTCCTTGTTGAAATACGAACTGACGCGCCGCTTCAGGTTCTTCGCCTTGCCGACATAGATAATTTTCCCCGTTTCATCGAGGTATTGGTAGCAACCCGGTGTCTCCGGCAGGTTGAGCACGATTCCTCGCAGATGCTCCGCCAGTTCCTTTTTGGCGCCGTAGCGCTTCTCGTTTGTTTCTTGCGGCATGATATGGTCTTAAAAAGCAGCATCCATCCAAGCGCGTTTCTCTCGATGAAATCGGTGGAATTTATCTTGGAGAAACGGCAATTGGATGGAAGCCGGTTGTGTTAGTGTTGTCGGAAATGAATAATGCTGAAAAGGAATTCCGATGTCTTTTCTCGCGCTTTATTCGTGGAGCGAGAGCAGGGTTGTCATGTCGATGTCTTTGTCGAGCGCGGCGCGGCCGTTGAGCCCTTCCATGCAAAGTTCGATGAGGAAGTTGACGTGGATGGCTTTCGGCTTGAAGCGGCGAACGAGGTCGATGGCTGCCTGCATCGAACCGCCTGTTGCGAGGAGGTCGTCGTGGAGCAATACGACATCATCGGCCTTGATAGCATCTTCGTGTATTTCTATAGTGTCCCAGCCGTATTCCTTCAAATATGTGGCTTTTACGGTTTCAGCAGGCAGCTTGCCTGGCTTGCGACACATCACGAAGCCAGCGCCCAGACGGGCGGCCAAAATGGCGCCCATGACGAAGCCGCGAGACTCGATTCCGACCACTTTCGTGATACCTTTGTCCTTGTAGAGGCGGAAAAGCTCGTCAGACATCTCTTGGAGGCATTCCGGATTCTTGAAAAGCGTGCTGACATCCTTAAACTGGATACCTGGCTTCGGGAAATTAGGAATGTTTCTCAGGTTGTCGAGTAACAATTTTGAATTCATAACTTTCTGTATATAAGTAGCGTTTACTATGTTTGTTTCACGTGGAACGCGAATAAGCCGCGCGGGGCGGCTTCCTTCGCTGAGAATCGCTTAAAAGGGGGCGTAGGGCTTCCTTTTAAGGATGCTCGGGGAATATTTTGGGGAATATGGATGCGGGCGTTGGCTTCCTTTGAAAGGACGCCGCGGACGCACCGCGGCGTTTCCTTTTTAGGAATTATCGTCCCAGGAGAACGAGGAGCACACTGATGTCGCTCGGGGAAACTCCGGGGATGCGTCCGGCCTGGGCCAGCGTTTCGGGATCGATGGCCGTGAGCTTTTGTCGCGCTTCGGTGGAGAGCTGCGTGATGGCATCGTAATTGAAGCGGCCGCGGATGCGGATGGCTTCGAGGCGTTGCATCTTGTCGGCGATGATTCTTTCGCGCGAAATATATCCGGCGTATTTGATTTCCACTTCCGCAGCTTCGATGATTTCTTCTTTGTCCGTTTCGAGCGTGTCGAGGAACCGCGTTGCTGCGGGAACGAATTTCGCGATTTCATCAAGTTTCGCTTGCGGGCGGTTTACCAAATCGATGAGTTTGCATCCGCCGTGGAGTGGGGTAGAACCGATGGATTCTAAGTAAGCGTTGACCGCGGCAGGCTTCACGGAAGTGGTCTTGCATAATTCGATGATGTCGTGGATGGCACCTTGTTTATGGTTGAAGCGAGCGGCGCGTTCCTCCGTGGCAATGCCCAGTCGGATGGCGTGTGGCGTGAGTCGCGTGTCGGCATTGTCCTGTCGCAGCAAGATGCGGTATTCAGCGCGGGAGGTAAACATACGGTAAGGTTCGTCAACGCCTTTCGTGACGAGGTCATCGATGAGAACGCCGATATAGGCTTCGTCGCGGTGCAGCATGAAGGGTTCGTTGCCGGCGCATTTCAGTGCGGCGTTGATGCCAGCGATGATGCCCTGTCCGGCAGCTTCTTCATATCCCGTGGTTCCGTTCACCTGTCCGGCGAAGAAAAGGCCGTCGAGTTTCTTCGATTCCAACGAATGGCGCAGTTGCGTAGGTTGGAAGAAATCATATTCGATGGCGTAGCCTGGGCGGTAGACCTTCACATCGCGGAAGCAAGGAATCTTTTTCAGCGCTTCCAATTGGATGTTGAGCGGCAGGCTCGATGAAAAGCCGTTAAGGTAAAGTTCGTTGGTGTCGATGCCTTCGGGCTCGAGGAAGAGCGGATGCTGGTCGCGCTCGGCAAAGGTGACAATCTTTGTTTCGATGCTCGGGCAGTATCGCGGTCCGATACTTTGGATTTGTCCGTTGTAGAGCGGTGAATCCGGCAATCCGCGTCGCAACACCTCGTGTACCTCAGCATTCGTGTTGCAGGTCCAGCAGGGCAGTTGGGGCAGGGGGCGTAATTCGCTGATATAAGAAAAGCGGTGATAATCGTTCTCTCCCGGTTGCGTCTCCATATCTTCGTAGTGCACCGAGCGTGCATCGATTCTCACGGGCGTTCCAGTCTTCATGCGTTCGTGCGTAATGCCGAATTGTTCGAGCGATTGCGTCAGGAACGTCGAGGCCGGTTCGGCGCAGCGTCCGCCCTTCACTTGTTTGCGCCCCACGTGCATCAGTCCGTTGAGGAAAGTTCCCGCCGTGACAACCACGGCGCGTGCGTGGATGGTGACGCCCCACAAGGTGCGCACGCCGCATACTATGCCGTTTTCGGCCAGCACTTCGCAGGCTTCGTCTTGCCAGATGTCAAGATTGTCTGTGTGGTCGAGGTGGTGGCGCCAGGTGGTGATGAATTTCGCGCGGTCGCACTGGGCACGCGGGCTCCACATGGCCGGTCCCTTTGAGCGGTTGAGCATGCGGAACTGGATGGCGGTGGCATCGGTGACGATGCCCGTCATGCCGCCCAAGGCATCGGTCTCGCGCACAATCTGTCCTTTGGCGATACCGCCGATGGCTGGGTTGCAGCTCATCTGTGCCACCTTGTTCATGTCCATCGTCACCAGGCAAACTTTCGCGCCGATGCGGGCCGCAGCGTGGGCCGCTTCGCATCCGGCGTGTCCTGCACCGATGACGACGACATCATAAAAGAACTCTGTATCCATTGATAATATTTTGTTTCTGTATATTGCTCATGCAAAAATACGCTTTTTTTCTGAGGTGAAAAGTCCGTTCCTCATAATTGCTGATTCCATCGGGAAACTTACGTCGGCATCAATTTATATCTGCCGCCCGGCAGGAATTTCACCACCCCCGACATTTCCAGTTCGAAGAGCGCATTGGCGATTTCGCTGACCGTGTTGTTCAGGTGAACGGAAATTTGGTTGACGCTGCAGTCCTCCTTATCTTTGAGTACACACACGATGCTTTCCTGCAGCGGTGTCAAATCCGGGAAGAGTTCCCGTTGTACCGGCGCGTTCGTCTCTGTCGCCGTTTGCCAGTTGAGTGCTTCCGCCAGATTTTGTGCCGAAGTAATCAGCATCGCCTTGTTCGTTCGTATCAGTTTGTTGCATCCCTCCGAAAATTGGTCGAACGCCCTTCCGGGAAAAGCAAACACGTCGCGGTTGTAGCCCACGGCCAAATTCGCCGTGACGAGCGCTCCTCCGTGTTCAGCACTTTCCACAACCACCGTCGCCTCGCTTAGTCCCGCCACGATGCGGTTACGTCGGATGAAGTTTCCCTTGTCGGGAATCGTCATCGTTGGGTACTCCGTGAGCAGTCCGCCTTGGTTGAGCATCTGTGCCGCCGTTGCGCGGTGCAAAGCTGGGTAAATACGGTCCAAACCGTGGGCCAAAATGCCGACCGTTGGCAAACCCGCTTCCAAGCAAGCGCGGTGTGCGTGGATATCAACGCCGTAAGCCAAACCGCTAACCACCAAACATTCAGGCGATAAAGCCTGTAAGTCGCGTAAAAAAGTTTGACAAACCGTGCGGCCGTATTCAGTGATTCTGCGTGTTCCAACGATGGAAATCACGTGTCGAGCGTTGAGATTAGCGTTTCCTCGGTAGTAAAACACCAGCGGAGCGTCGTCACACTCATTCAGCCGTGCAGGGTAGTCCTCGTCGTGTCGCAGGAAAACCTTGATTCTGTTTTTCTCACAAAATTCCAGTTCCTTCTCTGCCCAATTCAGCACCTCCGTCCAGTCGGCGAGCGCCTCGCCAACTTTTCCCTGCACCTCCTTTCGGTTTTCAAACACCCCCTGTGCCGTTCCGTAGTGGTCATAGAGTTTCAGCGCCGCGTTTTGGCTCACGCCGCGCAGCCGCGTGAGGGCCAGGGCATATTTCAGTTCCTCCTCCCTCATGGCGTGTCAGTCCTTGAAATATTTGGCGAAAACCGTGTTCAGTTCTTCGCAGTCAGAGAGGCGTCCGTTAATCAGGCACACCGCCTCCACCGTCGAGCGCAACACAGGTTTGTTGTCCGGCAGCCGGTAGATGTCCTGAACGAAAACATATTTGATGCCCTCCTTGCGCAGCGCCAGACGGGAGGCAAACGAGTCCCCGCTGCGCAATGGCGTTTTGAAAGCGAGGTTCATGCGTGCCACCACCGCGTCGATGCCGCGCTCATGCAGTTCGGCAAAGCTGACCCCTTCAGAGCGCAGAAACTCGTGGCGTGTGTGTTCCGTATAATGTTGATAGTTGGCATTATTGACAATGCCTTGCAGGTCACATTCATAGTCGCGCACCTTCATTTCGAGTTCAAAGTCGTAAGTCATATATATCTATTTATTAGTTGTTCAAATTATGGTATTCCACATTTCATCGTTGCCTCAGATATTCCGCTCCGAAGCGGCAGCGCAGGCAGTCCTTTGTGTCGCAGTAATTCTTCTTCAGGCAGATCAGCGCCTGACTGTCGGCAGCGTTTTCCGCCTTGATGCCCGCCTTGGCCCATGATCGCGTGATGAAATTCTGCTCCGGCTTCAGGTGCTCCAGCAAATCCAGAGCCGCCTCGCAGCGGTCCTCGTCAAAGTGGTGTCGTCCGTAGGCAAAGAGCAGCGGCGCCACCGTGTTGATGAGCAACAGCGTGACACTCTCCTCGCGTAGAAACTTCGCGTGTGCCGTACTCTCGCCACCGAAAGTATAGTGTCCTTCCCAGTAAGGCGTCACCTTCGCGTTGAGCAGTCCCCTCAGTTCCCCCTCCGTCTTCGCGTTGATGAGCCGTGAGAAATCCGTTCGTCGGCTGTGATAAAGTTCCACCATCTGTGCCAGCCTGATATGTGGGAAATTCTGTGGCCGCAGTCGCAGGAAACGCCAGAGTTTAGGGTTCATCGGAGTCAAGGAAAACTTATGTTTCAGGAAGCGATATTCCTTTTGCAGTTTCAAAAAATACGCGTCGCGCCGTTCCTCCTTCACCATCTCATCGTTGAGCAGTCCCGCCTGTCCGAAGAAGAGCGCCTCCACTTGGAAAACATCGTCGCGGTGCTTTCCCGCCGCGCTGAGCGGCATGTTGAGCGCCCACGTCTCAAACGCCTCCGAGTTCACCCCGAAGCCAAAGTTACGTGCCATCGTGATAAAACACGTGCGCTCCCAGTCGCCCTCCGTCCGTGCCAGCAAAGCGTCGATGCGTGAGCATTTCTCGTTCAGCCTTTCCGCCGTCAGAGCGTTGAGCCAGCCGTGAACAGTCAGCGTTGGCAAATTTGGTATCACGCGATAGCACGGTGGGAAAGCCTCCTCCGCGAGCAGTTCGCGATAATTGTCGGCGATGTTCTGCGGCACGTCAATCTGCAGTTGCGGCAAGGCCCGTCCCGATTTTGTGCGCGTCGTGTCGTCCAGCACCCCGCAAACGTGGAGCACCACATTGTCGTAATTAGCATCTTCGTCATGCCCGTGTTTATACCAGTCTGAGGCATGCTCATGGATTTCCACGTTCCCCACCCACAGTTGTCCGTCCACCTTCACTTTCGCGTTGAAGAAATCCGGCCCCGCGTTGCTGTTGAGCAGTCCAGGGTCGATGACGTCCACCGTTTCTCCGCGGTCCGTCTTCAGAGTCTTTGCAGGCAGCAGTCGGTGTTGCCAAACGTAATGCAGCAGTTTTTCCATGTGCAAGTAGGTAAGTAGGTGTTCAAAATGGTCGTAATGACGCCTTCGCCATTACTCAGAAACAAATCCCGTTGCCCGTTAGGGTGTTCAAAATCCAGAAAAATTAAGTAGGTGGAGATTGTGCGGAAAAAGCCCTGTCTGCGGCCCTGCACGGGCTGAAAGCCCAACAAGTCCAGAGCCCAGGGCAACGCCCTGGGTACCATGTCCCCATTCCCTACGCCCTGTAAGGGCAAAAGTAAAAGTCAACCATTCGCCCATACTTTTGCCCTTACAGGGCGTAGGCGTTTATACGCTGATACCCAGGGCGTTGCCCTGGGCTGAGGACTGGCTGCCCTTTCAGGGCGCTCCTTTTCGCGCTTTGTTCGTTTATCATGTGCGCACGCTTTGCCACTTGTTGTTTGGCTCAAAACCGCGCAGAGATTTTTCTGAATTTTGCCCGTCCCATAATTTTGAAGCGGGCTAAACACGCAAAGGTAGTATTTTTTTCTTGTTCTGCAAGGGTTGCCCCCTCATCTCTTTGTTTCCCTCATATTTTTTGAGTACCTTTGCAGGCAGTTTTAATCATTTGGTGGTCAATTCGTTTTGCGGAATCCTTGTTAGGGCGCGTTCCCAGAATGCCGTCAATCATCACAGGCCGCCAAACCTTATTTATTCCAGAATTTGAAAACATTTGAAGAGTTGGGCGTATCGGAGCCAATCCGCCGCGCCATTTCGGAGATAGGCTACGAACAGCCTATGCCAGTGCAAGAAGAAGTCATTCCCTATCTTTTAGGAGTCGGCAACGATGTCATCGCTTTGGCCCAGACGGGAACCGGTAAAACGGCCGCCTACGGTCTGCCCGTTTTGCAGAAAGTCAATCCCGACGACCGTCGCACGCAAGCCGTCATTCTCAGTCCCACGCGTGAGCTGTGTCTGCAGATTGCCGGCGACCTGAAAGAATATTCCCGATACATCGACAACCTCCACGTCCTCGCCGTCTATGGCGGTTCCAGCATCGAAAGCCAAATTCGCTCCCTGCGCAAGGGTGCCCAGGTCATCGTGGCCACTCCTGGCCGCTTGATCGACCTCATGAAGCGCGGTGTGGCAAAGCTCGATGCCGTTGAAAACGTCGTGCTTGACGAAGCCGACGAAATGCTCAACATGGGCTTCACGGAAAGCATCGACGAAATCCTCGCTGGCGTGCCTGCCGAGCGCAACACGTTGCTCTTCTCCGCCACGATGGGCACCGAAATCGAGCGCATTGCCAAAAACTATCTCCACGACTATAAAGAAATCGTTGTAGGCTCACGCAACGAAGGCGCCGAAAACGTCAACCACATCTATTATCTCGTACACGCCAAAGACAAATACCTCGCGCTGAAACGCGTGGTCGACTATTATCCGAAAATCTACGGCATCATCTTCTGCCGCACCCGTATGGAGACACAGGAAGTGGCCGACCTCCTCATCCGCGACGGCTACAACGCCGAAGCCCTCCACGGCGACCTCTCGCAGGCCCAGCGCGACCTCACGATGCAGAAGTTCCGTCAACACCGCACGCAGCTCCTCGTTGCCACCGATGTGGCAGCCCGCGGTCTCGATGTCGACGAACTGACACACGTGATCAACTACGGACTTCCCGACGACGTGGAAAATTATACCCACCGCTCTGGACGTACTGGACGCGCCGGAAAGCGCGGCACGAGCATCTCCATCATCCACCTCCGCGAGCGTGGAAAGGTGCGCATCATCGAGAAAGTCATCGGCAAGAAATTCGAGGTCGGCGTATTGCCCGAGCCCCAGGAAATCTGCACGAAACAGCTCTATCGCGTGATGGACGAACTGGAACGCATTGAGGTCGACGAGACGCAGATTGCCCCCTTCCTCCCAGAAATCTTCCGCAAGCTCGACTGGCTCACGAAGGAAGACCTCGTCAAGCGCATCGTCAGCCGCGAGTTCGGACATTTCCTGCAATATTATGCCAACGCGCCCGAGATTGAGCAGCCGAAGGGCGGCCGCGACGACAAGAAGGGTGCCAAGGCCGACCGTCCCCGCCGCGAACGCGGAGCGAGCGGTCCGCGCGAAGCCGAACCGGGCTACAAGCGCCTCTTCATCAACCTCGGCAAGCGCGACAATTTCTATGCCCGCGAAATCATCAACCTCGTCAACCGCTACGTGAAGGGCAAGGTCGACATCGGCCGCATCGACCTGACGGCCAACTGCTCTTTCTTTGAAGTGCCCGAAGAACAGGCCCCTGAGGTGTTGAAGAAGATGGCGAAAGCCAAGGTGGGCGACCGCAAGGTCGTTGTCGACGGCGCCGAGCGCGAAGGCTCTGCCGACTCGCGCGACCGTCGTAAACACGCCGACCGCAACGCCGCCGGCCGCCGTGGTGCAGCCCGCAAGGGCGACGAACGCCGTGGCCGCCGCGCCGACAATGGCGAGAGCGACCAGTCACGCCGCCGTGGCCGCGACGATTGGAAGAAGTTCTTTGAATAAGCTATAGGGGAGGGTGGGGGTATCCCATCCTCCTCGTAAGTAGGTGTTCCCAAGGTTGGTTGAGGGGCGCATAATCGTTTGTTGAGGCGCCAGCACTGTAGCTCACTTTGCTCGCAAAGTGAGGGCCACGAACACGTAGCGAAAAATGTTTGGGGCTGCGCCGCGAGCGCCCTGAAAGGGCAGTCAGTTCAGAGCCCAGGGCAACGCCCTGGGTATCAGCGTATAAACGCCAACGCCCTGTAAGGGCAAAAGTATGGGCGAACGGTTGGCTTTTACTTTTGCCCTTA
>OKSO01000746.1_pt1 | contig 12405 bp, 13 predicted proteins | sample 1606241 | NCBI WGS metagenome assembly OKSO01 (sample SAMEA3879540, study PRJEB24766) | human gut metagenome | biome: human-associated habitat; feature: feces | place: USA | collected 1985/1987
TGTGCAAGCACGTGGGCTGGATCGAGATCATGCCCGGCGGCACGCCCCATCCCAACGTTCTGAGAGCCGCGGGCCTCGACCCCGATGAGTACACCGGCTTCTATGTCAACATCGGTCTGGACCGTCTGGTCATGATGCGCTACGGCGTGGACGACGTCCGCCTGTTCCACAGCGCCGATCTGCGGTTCCTTGAGCAATTCCATTGATGAGGGCGGGGTGCTGAAATGAAAGTATCACTGAATTGGATCCGGGACTATGTAAAGCTGCCGGAGGATATGGATCTGAAGCGTCTGGCCTATGATCTGACCATGTCCACCGTGGAGGTGGAGGATGCCGTCGATCTGGGCGCTTCGTTCCACGATATGGTGGTGGGTGAGATCAAGGAGGTCCTGCCCCACCCCAACGCGGATAAGCTGCGTATCTGCCGCACCGACATCGGCGGCGGCGACATCAAGGAGATCGTCTGCGGCGGCACCAACCTCCGCGACGGCATGAAGGTGGCGGTGGCGCTGCCCGGCTCCGTCTGCCGCTGGCACGGAGAGGGCGAGCCGGTGGAGATCAAAAAGAGCAAGCTCCGGGGCGTGGACAGCTATGGCATGATCTGCGGCGCCGTGGAGATCGGCCTTGCCGACCTGTTCCCCACCGCCGGGGAGGCCGTCATCCTCGACCTCAGCGATTTTGACGCGCCCGCCGGCACACCGCTGGCCGACGCGCTGGATCTCAACGATATCATCCTGGAAATCGACAACAAGTCCATGACCAACCGCCCCGACCTGTGGGGGCACTACGGCATCGCCCGGGAGCTGGCGGCGCTGTACCATCTGCCCATGGTGGAGTTCCCCCACTTCGACCGGAACGTGGAGAACACCGCCGGGTTCCACGTCACCGTGGAGGACGCGGCGCGCTGCCCGCGCTACCTGTCCGCTCAGATCGAGGGGCTCAGCGTCAAGCCCGCCCCCTACAAGATGCAAAGCCGCATCTGGCGCGTGGGTATGCGGCCCATCAACGCGCTGGTGGACGTCACCAACTATGTGATGCTGGCCACCGGTCAGCCCACCCACGCCTTCGACTCTGACCACATTGCCGGTCACATTATCGTGCGCCGCGCCGAGGAGGGCGAGAAGCTGCTGCTGCTCAACGGCAAAGAGCTGTCCCTCACTGCCGACGATCTGACCATCGCCGACGACGCAGGCGTGGTGGGTCTGGCAGGCATCATGGGCGGCGCCAAGGACTCCATCCTGCCCGAGACGGACAAGGTCATTCTGGAGGTGGCCAACTTCCAGGCCGCCGGCATCCGCCGCACCGCCCTGCGGTACGACAACCGCACCGAGGCCTCCGCCCGGTATGAAAAGGCCATCGACCCCGAGCGCTGCGATCAGGCTCTGGATCTGTCCATGCAGCTGTTCCGTGAGCTGTATCCCGATATGCAGGTCACCGGCCTTGCCGACTACTATCCCGTGCCGCTGCAAAAGGCGGAGATCGATGTGCCTGTCAGCTGGCTGGAGCGCCGTCTGGGCAAGACCCTGACGCCGGAGGATATCACCGCCAAGCTGGCGCCGCTGGGCTTCCAACTCACCTTCAGCGGCGACAATATGCACGTGGTGGTACCCACCTGGCGCTCCACCGGCGATGTGTCCATCAAGGCCGACATCATGGAGGAGGTCGCCCGGATGTACGGCTACGAGAACTTCGAGGCCGAGCCCATCACCACCTCCTTCGACGGCGCCATCAACCAGCTGGACAAGGATCTGGAGCGGCATATCAAGGAATATCTGGCCGTCCGCTGCGGGATGCAGGAGATCTTCAGCTATCCCTGGATGGAGGAGAGCTATGTCAACGCCATCCTCCAGAGCACCGACGGCATTCTGGCGCTGTCTACCCCGCCGTCTCCCTCCGAGCGCTTTATCCGCTCCTCCCTGCTGCCCAACCTGTGCAAGGCGGTGGCCAAGAACGAGCGGTACTACGGCGATTTCGCCATCTTTGAGACGGCGCAGGTGTTCCACGATACGGACTACACCACCCCCTACGATCCCCGTGAAAAGCTGCCCTCCCAGCGTAAGAACGTGGCCGGCGCTTTCGTGTCCGCCGGCAAGGACGTGGCAGCTCTGTTCCGCAAGGCCAAGGGCGTGGTGGAGATGATGCCCCGCTACACCCACATGGAGCGCTATGACTTCCGGCAGGTGGAAAAGCCCGTGTGGGCTGACGAGGTGGTGTGGCTCAACATCTATCTGGGCGAGGAGCGCATCGGCGATCTGGCCCTGCTGAGCAAGCGGGTGTCCATGGCCTGCGGCATCAAGAACGTCAACGTCATGCTGTTCCAACTGGATCAGGACGCGCTGGTACCCCTGCGCTCCCGCACCAACACCTTCACCCATCTGGCGGAGTATCCCATGACCGACTATGACATCTCCCTCCTGCTGGACGGCGAGGTGAAGTGGGCGGACGTGGCCGAGACCATCGAGGGCGTGAAGAACCCCCTGCTCCACGGCGCGTCCTTCGTGGACGAGTACCGGGGCAAGCAGGTGCCGGCGGGCAAGAAGTCCCTGACGGCGCGGCTGACCATCGGCTCCACGGAAAAGACCCTGACCTCCGCCGAGATCGAGGAGGTGGCCAACTCCGTGCTGAAAAAGCTGTCCAAGCGCTTCGGCGCGGAGCTGCGCTCCCGCTGAACCAGCCCCCTTTTTCCGGCACCGGCGCTTTTTCCCTCTTTACAGAAACCGGGAGAAGGCGTATACTAAGGAGCATATAGATGAAAGGCGGTGCCAATATGGACGATTACACCAGAAAGTTCAACGCGGCTGAGGATAAGGATCAACAGGTCCACTATATCCTGACCACCGTCTACGAATCCCTGAAGGAGAAGGGCTACGATCCCATCAACCAGATCGTGGGCTACATCCTGTCGGCGGATCCCACCTACATCACCAACCACAACTCCGCCCGGACGCTGATCTGCAAGATCGACCGGGATGAGCTGCTGCAGGTGCTGGTCAAGAGCTATCTGGAGCTGTAAAGGCTGTGACAAAAATGCCGCGCGGCTATGCCGTGCGGCATTTTTTGCGCCTGTTTTCCCCGTTCCAACGGCATTTTCCGAATTTTTCCTACCGGTGCGCGTTGACAGCCGCTGCCATATGTGTTACAATTCGGTTACAAAGTTTTTCAATGGAGGTACTTTCATGGCAGACGTGAAAAAAGGCGAAGGCCTTGTTTATAAAAATCATCCCCTGCGCCGGGTGGACAATCTGATCTACTACGGCAGCATGGCCGATAAATACATTGTGATGTTCCAGATCCTCGACACCAAGAAGGAGAAGGACATGGACGTGGCCACCCGCGTGTCCGTGCAGCTGCAGCTGACGGACCCCGATCTTCGCTCCCGTGACCGGGTGGTGAAGAAGTCCGAGAAGGACAGCCTGTACGCCGCTATGGATGTCGGCACCATCTGGCTGGAGCGGGCGCTGGCCGGAAAGCTGTAAGCCTATGAAACGCATTCTGATCGCGGCGCTGGCCGCCGTTATGATGATATCCGCCGTTACCGGCTTCACCGTCCTCAACGGGCGGGTCAAGGAGACGATGGTGCCGGTAGCCTATGCCATTCCCCTGCACGCATCCGTCCCCCTGCCCTCCGCCTCCTCCAATCTGGTCAGTGCAGCAGGCTCCGGTCTGACCTCCGGCGCGGCACTGTGCGCCGCGCTGACGCCGGCCGCCCCGGACGCGATGGAGGCCGCCGTTGCCACCGTGACGCGGCTGGAGGAGGAAGCGAAGGCCAAGGCGGAAGCGGAGGCTAAGGCCAAGGCGGAGGCGGAAGCTAAGGCAAAAGCAGAGGCGGAGGCCAAAGCAAAGGCCGCCGCGCAGCTGACCGCCGCGGCAAGCTCCGGCAAAACGCTGGGCGACGGCGTGATCAACGCCTCGGACGTCCGGCTCCGCAGCGACGCCAACACCTCCTCTTCTATTCTGGCTACCCTGTCCAAGGGTACCGCTGTCACCGTGCTGACGCAGAGCGGCAGCTGGTATGCCGTGTCCTATAACGGCACCAACGGCTATGTGGCCCAGCAGTATGTGACGCTGGGTACCTCCCTGCCAGCAGAGGATACCGGCAGCTCCGCTGCAAATGACAATGTCTCCTCTGTCCCACCCAGCAGCTCCGGCAGCTCCGCCGTCAGCATCGCCTATCAGTATCTGGGCGTACCCTATGTCTACGGCGGCGCCTCCCCCAGCGGCTTCGACTGCTCCGGCTTTACCATGTATGTGTATAACCAGCTGGGCATCTCCCTGCCCCACGGCGCCACCCCCCAGCTGAAGTACGGCACCTATGTCAGCCGCAGCGAGCTGCAGCCCGGCGATCTGGTATTTTTCTCCGACGGCAGCTACCCCGCCTCCCATGTGGGCATCTATGTGGGCGATGATCAGTTCATCCACGCCTCGTCCTCCACCGGCAACGGCTACTGCGTGTGTGTCTCCTCTCTGAACACCAACTATTACAGCCGCAACTTTGTGGGCGGACGCCGCTTCTGAGCCTCGTATAAAAAGAACTCTGACCTGTCGGTCAGAGTTCTTTTTTGTTATTCTGCGGTGTCCTGCGGCGGCTCCTCGCCGGATGCCTCCTGATCTTCCGCCGCCTTACGGGCGGCCTTCTGGTTGACATACAGCTCCTCCGGCCTGTGGGGATGGAGCCTCAGATTGTAGAACAGCATAAACGCGGACACCAGCACCATCACGAGGCTCAGCGCCTGGCTGACCCGGATGGGCTGCCCGCCGATGGTCCAGTTGAACAGATACAGGCTGTCGGTACGCAGGCCCTCGATCCAGAACCGGCCCAGACCGTACCACAGAAAGTAGAACCATGTGTTCTCGCCGTCAAACCGGCGGGCGCGGGCTACGATAAACACGATGAGCAGCAGCCCCACCACGTTCCACAGGCTCTCATACAGGAACGTGGGGTGGACGGCCACGCTCGTCCCCATGGCCGTGGTCAGCTCCATGCGCCACGGCATGGTCGTCTCGGTGCCGAAGGCCTCCCGGTTCATGAAGTTGCCCCAGCGTCCCACGGCCTGTCCGATAAGGAAGCCCATGACCACCAGATCGGTCAGCGCACCCATCTTGATGCCCTTTTTCCGGCACAGCACGAAGCCCGTCAGGAATGCGGCGATCACACCGCCGTAGATGGCCAGTCCGCCGTCCCAGATGGCGACGGCGCTGCCCCAGTCGAAGGAGCCGTCCGCCTTTTTGAACAAGTCGAGATAGAAGATCACGTAGTACAGCCGGGCGCCTACGATGGCCAGCGGAACGCCCCACAGCACGGCGTCCAGCAGGTCATCCTCCGTGATGCCGTACTTCTCCCGCTGGGTCATGCAGAACCACAGTGCCAGCACCACGCCCAGCGCGATGATGATGCCGTACCAGTAGATGGCCTTCCCGCCGATGTGAAAGGCCACGCCGGAGGCAGTAAACGCCCAGTCTCCGAAAAGCCCCGGAAAGCGGATGGGGCTGTCTGTCATGATATGCAAGGGTCATCCCTCCTTTGGGTACACGATGGAGAGTGCCATGCCCCTCTCCGTAAAGCTGTCGCGGATAAAGTCCAGCACGTCCTGCTGGGTGATGCTGTCGTAGACCTCCGGGAACCGGTAGGCGTCGTAGCGGCGGAAGCAGCCCTCCACCATGGACACGGCGATGGACTCGAAGGAGTTCAGCGCCCGCATGGCCGCGCCGAAGTTGGCGTTGATGATGCGGCGGTAGTACGCCTCGTCCAGTCCCTCCTCTGTCAGGCGCTTCGCCTCGTCCAGAATGGCCTGCGCCACGGCATGGGGGTCCTTGCTGTCGCCGCCGGCGTAGACGTAGGCCGCGCCGGGCAGGATGTCATAGCTGGCGCCGAAGGAGCCGTTGATAAGCCCCTGACTATACAGCCGGGCGTACAGCGGGCTGGACTCGCCCATCATCAGGTCGCAGGCCAGCTCCCCGATGGCGGTGGCACGCATCTGCTCCGGCCCGTCGGCCTGCGGCGCACACTTGAAGCCCAGCAGGAAGGTGGGCATGGCCACCTCCATGGTGCAGCTGGTCTCCGGCTGCGCCGCCGTCAGATCCTCCGCCGGGCCGTGGTCGCGGGGGATGTCGGGGCCGCTGCTCTCCGGCAGGATGCGGCGCGCCGTCTCCAGCACCTTGTCCGCGTCCACATCGCCCACCACCACCAGACACATATTGGACGGCGTGTAAAACGCCTTGTGGCAGTCGTACAGGGTCTGCGCCGTGATCTGCCGGATGCTCTCCACCGAACCCGCCACGGAGGTGCGGGCGGGGCTGGTGTGGTACAGCGCCTGCAACTCCGGGTTGTCCTCGATCATGTTGATCTCCTGGGCGATGATGCCCTGTTCCTTCTCCACGCTCTCCTCGGTGAAGTAGGGGACAGACACGAAGGACAGCAGGATCTCCAGATTCTCGTAGAATTTCTCCGTGGAGTCGAAGTAGTAGCAGGTGATGGCGTTGGACGTAAAGGCGTTGGGCTCTGCGCCGTTCTTCGCCAGCTCCTGCAAGGCGTTGCCCGCCTCGGTGTCGAACATCTTATGCTCCAGATAGTGGGCGATGCCGGCGGGGGTGTCCAGCCACTGGCCGTTCAGCTGAAAGCGCATATCCATGCCGCCGTAGCGGGTGGCGAACATGGCGTACTTGCGGCGATAGTCCTTCTTGGGGACGACGAACACCGGCAGGCCGTTTTCCAGCGTTGTGCGGATGACCTCCTCGCCGATGCGGGGATAGACGGTCTTTTCGGGATGTGCCATGTTACGCCTCCTCCTTTCCGTGCAGGAAGTACACGGTGTCCAGCTTGGCGGATCGAGCCGCCGCCATGATGCGCTCCTTCGTGACCTCGCGCAGCGCCGCGGTCAGCTCCTCCGGCGTCTCACCGGCGTCCGTGGCGATCTGCCCCAGATAGTAGTTCTCCAGCGCGCCCTGAGAGTCCGGCAGGGACGTAAGGGAGCTGAGCATGGCCTGCAAGGCGCCGTCCTGCTCCCAATCCTCCCACTCGCCGTTCTGCACGGCGGTGAGCTGGCGGGCGATCTCCTCCATGGCGCGGTCGCAGTCCTTCTGCTCCACGCCGCTGGAGACGGTCATGATGTTCTTGCTGCGGGCGTAGCTGCTGGAGGCGTAGTAGCACAGGGACAGTTTCTCCCGCACGTTCATAAACAGCTTGGAATTGCTGGTGCCGCCGAAGATCAGGTTGGCAAGGATCATGGCGGGTACATCCTCCGTGGTGCAGCGGTAACCCAGCGACAGCTTGCCCTGATTCACGTCCATGACCTCCGTCACCATCCGGGGCGTCTCCCGGGGCGGCAGCTGCTCCATGGCGGGCAGGGGCGCCGCGGCGCCTCTGGGCAGAGCCGCCAGCGCCGACAGCACCGCATCCTCCACCCGCTGCCGCTCCGCGCTGCCGCAGTAGATCACCTCTACCCGGCTTCCTGCCAGCAGCGCGCCGCTGTGGCGGTACAGGGCGTGGTGGCTCAACCGTCCCGCCGACTCCTCGTCGCCCAGACGCAGGATGCTGTACGGCTCACCGGCGCACATCTCCTGCATGAGCCGGATCTCCGCCCAGTCCCGCTTGTCGTTGCGCAGCGAGCGGATGGCGTCGATGAGGTTGGCCTTTTCGCTGTCCACATACTCCGCCAGAAAGCTGCCGTTCCGGGTCACCGGCTCCAGCAGCATCTCGCCCATCAGCTCCGCCACCGGCTCCAGCAGCTTTTCGCCGTGGGGCGTGAAGGCATCGTCGATGAAGTCTGCGGCAAAGCCGATGCACTGGCGCTCCCCCTTCTTGCGGACGACGCTGTCCACCGTAGCGCCGTACAGCGTATCCATGGCGGCGGACAGGCTCTCCATATCCGGGTGGCGCATGGTGCCGCGGCTCAGCACGGCGGGCAGCAGCGCATTGGCGGACGCGGTGGCGCGGTCCAGTCCGGTGACGAGATTCAGCGTCAGGCGGCTTGTCTTGAATTTGCGGGCGGGCAGATAGGTCAGGAATACATCCGGCATGATCTCCCGGCGATTTTCATACATGGCGGGACCTCCTCAGTGTTCATTTGCATACTCCCGTTTATTATACACCAGCATCGACCAAAAGAAAAGCGGCAAAAAAGAAACTCCCGCCTAAAGCGGGAGCTTCTCTCGTCAATCAACGATATCCACCGAAACCTTTGCGCCGGTGCGCTGGGCATAGGAGCGCACCACGGTGCGGATCTCCTTGGCGATACGGCCCTGACGGCCGATGACCTTGCCCATGTCCTCAGGGGCCACACGCAGCTGCAGCGTCAGCTCATCGCCCTCCTCGACCTCGGTGACGGACACCTGATCGGGATGCTCTACAAGGCTTCTGGCTATATACAGCAGCAAATCCTTCATGCTTTGCCCCCGGCTTACAGAACGTCGACCTTCTTCAGCAGAGCGCGGACGGTCTCAGTGGGCTGGGCGCCGGTCTTGATCCACTCGCGGGCACGGTCAGCGTCGATGCTGATCTTGGCGGGGGACACACAGGGATCGTAGGTGCCGATCTCCTCGATGAAGCGGCCGTCACGGGGATAGCGGGAATCAGCGACGACCACGCGGTAGTAAGGAGCCTTCTTAGCGCCCATTCTTCTCAGACGAATCTTGACCATAGTTATTTTTCCTCCATGTATTTTTGTATGGTTTATTTGTTAAATGCTTCTGCACTTACACACTTATTTCAACCGTTTTTTCCGGCCGAAGCCGTGCATCCGGTTCATATTGGGCATACCGCCCATCATACCGCCAAGGCCGCGGAACTTGCCCTTGGTCATGGCCTTTGTCATCTGCTGCAGCATCTCGAAGGACTTCAGCAGGCGGTTGACGTCCACCACCTCCAGACCGCAGCCGGCGGCGATGCGCTTTTTGCGGCTGGCGTTGAGGATCTGGGGATTCTCCCGCTCCCTGGGGGTCATACTGCGGATGATGGCCTTGTTGTGCGCCATCTGCTTCTCGTCGATCTGGCTGGGGTCAAAGCCCTTGGCCATGCCGCCGGGCAGCATATCCGCGATCTGGCTCAGGTCGCCCATATTTTGCAGCTGCTCCAGCTGATCCAGATAGTCGCTGAGGGTCAGCCGGTTCTTCCGCAGCTTCTCCTCCAGCTTCTTGGCCTGCTCCTCGTCGTACTGCTGCTCCGCCTTCTCGATGAACGTGAGCATATCGCCCATGCCCAGAATACGGGAGGCCATACGGTCGGGGTGGAACGGCTCGATCATGTCCAGCTTTTCGCCGGTACCCACAAACTTGATGGGCTTGCCGGTGGCCGCCCGGATAGAGAGTGCCGCGCCGCCGCGGGCGTCGCCGTCCAGCTTGGTCAGCAGCACGCCATCGATGCCCAGCGCCTCGTCAAACGCCTTGGCGGCGTTGACCGCGTCCTGACCGGTCATGGCGTCCACCACCAGCAGGATCTCGTTGGGCTTCACCGCGGCCTTGACGGCCTTCAGCTCGTCCATCAGCGCCTCGTCGATGTGGAGCCGTCCGGCGGTATCCAGAAACACCATGTCGTTGCCGTGGTCGGCCGCGTACTTGATGGCTTCCTTTGCGATGGTCACGGGGTCGATCTGCCCCATCTCGAACACGGGGATGTCCAGCTGCTTGCCCACCACCTGCAGCTGGGTGATGGCGGCGGGACGGTACACGTCGCAGGCGGCCAGCAGCGGGCGCTTGCCGTACTGCCGGCGCATCAGACCCGCCAGCTTGGCGCCGTTGGTGGTCTTACCGGCGCCCTGCAAGCCCACCATCATCACAACGGTGGGGCTCTTGGACGCGGTGGTCAGACGGGCGTTGGTGCCGCCCATCAGCGCCGTCAGCTCCTGATCGACGATCTTGATGATCTGCTGGGCGGGGGTCAGGCTGTCCAGCACATCGGCGCCCACGCACTTCTCGGTGACGGACGCCACAAAGTCCTTGACGACCTTGTAGCTGACGTCGGCCTCCAGCAGCGCCAGACGTACCTCGCGCATACCCTCCCGGACGTCCGCCTCGGTGAGACGGCCCTTGCCCCGGAGGCGCTTGAAGGTCGCATTCAGTTTTTCGCTCAGTCCCTCAAATGCCATGGATTACTCCTTCAATACGCCGGCTCCGGCGATGATGCTGTCAGCCAGCTCCTCCAGCCGGTGGTTTTCATACTGCCGGTAGTTGATGGTCTTGATCTCATTGGCGGCAGCCACAATGGTGTCCACGCTGCTCTGCATCCGCATAAAGCGCTTGAGCAGGCCGGTCTTGTCCTCCAACTCGTTCATGGCGGCCTCGGCGCGGACGATCACGTCCCGCACACCCTGCCGGGAGATGCCGCAGTTTTCGGCGATCTCCGCCAGCGACAGGTCCTCGTTGTAGTAGAGGTCAAACAGCTCGCGCTGCCGTTCGGTGAGGATGTCACCGTAAAAATCGAACAGCATGGTCATGCGGTAGGTCTGGTTTTTCACGGGGATCCCTCCTTCTGTAAAGCTATACGCCTTTACAACAGTGAATATCTTACACGATGCCGCCCCAAAAGTCAAGACGAAATGTGGCGGCAGCTGAAAATTTTTCAGAAAAAAGAGACGGCTGCGCCGTCTCTTTTTCGGGTTCGTCGGTATTTTCGATGAAAAACGGCATTTTACTCCACGGTAACGCCGCGCTTTTTGAACTCCTCCACCATCAGCTCCAGATCCGGCGCGATGTGGATCGGCTCACCGGCGGACTTGATGGCGTTGGCCACGTCCTTCAGGCCGTTGCCGGTGACCACGGACACCACGGTGGCGTCGTGGGGAATGAGCCCCTCCTCGCAGGCCTTCTTCAGCGCCGCCGCGCCGGTAACACCGGCAGGCTCGCCGAACACGCCGCAGGTACGGCCCAGCAGCCGCTGCGCCGCCAGGATCTCCTCATCGGACACGTTGACGGCGATACCATTGGACTCGCGGATGGCCATCAGCGCCTTGTCGGCGTTGCGGGGCACGCCCACGGAGATGGAGTCGGCAATGGTGTTCTCCTCCATGGGCTGCCACGGTTCATCGTTCTGGATGGCGCGGTTGATGGGATAGCAGCCCAGAGACTGGCCGGAGATCAGGCGGGGCAGCTTGTCGATGAAGCCGATGGCGTACAGATCCTTGAAGCCCTTCCACACACCGGCGATGGTGCAGCCGTCACCCACAGAGATGGCCAGATAGTCGGGCATCTCCCAGTTCAGCTGCTCGGCGATCTCCAGTGCTACCGTCTTTTTACCCTCGGACAGATAGGGGTTGATGGCGGCGTTGCGGTTGTACCAGCCGTACTTGTCGATGGCGGCGGCGGACATCTTGAACGTCTCCTCATAGTTGCCCTTGACGGAGATGACGTTCGCGCCGAAGATCATCAGCTGTGCCACCTTGCCCTTGGGGGCGCGCTCCGGCGATGGTCTTGGCCCCTGCCTCCATGGCCTTGGCCACCGCCATGGCGCTGGCGCGGTCCTTCAAGGAGGCGGTGGGGTTCTGGCCGTCGTCCTTCACCCACAGCTTTTTGATGCCCAGCAGCTCCGCCAGCTTCGGCTCCTCGTACAGGGGGCTCCAGCCCACCCGCAGGGGGGTGTCGGGGGTGGTCTCCTCCACGGGCAGCAGCTCCCGGTAGCGCCACATGGAGCGGTTGTCCCGCTTGGCCAGCTTCTCCTTGGTCAGCACGGTTTTGATGTAGTCGTAGTCGTACACGATGTCCAGAATGCCGCCGCATTCGCAGTTGGTCAGGTCGGGCACGGCGTCATAGGTCTTGCCGCAGCGGACACACTTGCCGTATTTCACATTTCTCATGGTGTCTCTCCTCACTTAAAAATGAAAATCAGGGCGGGGCGACTGCCCCGCCCTGAAGCGATTTGTGGTCAGCAGGTCAAATTCATTTTTTCGGCGGCGTGTACGTCGAAAAAATACATTGACCCAAGCGCCGTGGGCGCGTTCGCCAGTCCGCTGACTGGCGGTGGGGGATCTAAAGGGGGAGCCTGCTCCCCTTTTAAGAGATCAAAGTGCCTTCAGCAGGCCGGTGGCCTCGTTGAACTCGTTGATCAGCTCGTCCAGATCCTTGGCCTGTGCGTGAACGGCGTCCCAGGTGTTCTTGGTGTCGTACCACTGGGCGTTCAGATCCTCCACCTTCATCTGCTGCTGCTCCACCCAAGTGTAGTACTTCAGGTTGTGAACGCGCTTGCGCTCGGTGTAGGTCAGCTCCAGCATGGAGTCGGTCTTCAGGCCCAGCATATGCAGGTTGTGATCCAGTGCCGCCTCGTGGGCGTTGTACGCGCCGTGCATCTCGTTGAGCTCGGTGATGCGGGACTGGTACATCACAGCGGAGTCGGTCAGGACGGTACCCACCACGTCGTTCTCGGTAAGCTCGTAGTACTTGGCCATCTTGATGCAGCACAGCACGTTGGCGATGCCGGAG
>OKSO01000757.1_pt1 | contig 12284 bp, 10 predicted proteins | sample 1606241 | NCBI WGS metagenome assembly OKSO01 (sample SAMEA3879540, study PRJEB24766) | human gut metagenome | biome: human-associated habitat; feature: feces | place: USA | collected 1985/1987
AGGACCCGCTGGATTGCGTGGCCAAGGGTGCCGGTGCGGTGCTGGATCATGTGGACGTGCTGCATGATGTGCTGGACACCGATGGAGGACATATGTAAGAGCGGCTCTCTGGGGAGAGTGCTGCTCAGAATGCGGAAAAGTTTCAGACACAGCAGCTGTGCGTTTTTTCCGCTGCAAACACTGCATCTTGCGCGGATGGCACGGCTGTCCGCGCTTTTTTCATGCAAGGGCCTGCGGTAGGACGCGGGCATCCCGACAGGAGGGAAGGACCCTTTGAAAGATTTTTTTGATACCTGGAAATTCAAGATCCTTGTGGCCGTGGCGGTATTTCTGGTGGGCATCATGGCCTACGCCGGTGCCAACGGACGCCTGACCGCTGCCCCGCAGGAGCTGCTGGGCGTGATCCTGACCCCTTTCCAGAAGGCGGCGGCTGTGGTCAGCGGCGGCGTAGGTACGGTGTGGGAAAAATACACCAGCATCGACAAAGTCATGGAGCAGAACGAGCAGCTGGAAACGGAAAACGCCGAGCTGCGCCAGCAGATGGTGGACTACGACCGTATCAAGGCTGAAAACGAAGCCTACAAGGCGCTGGCCAATATTCAGAAAAAGAACAGCAACGCCACCTATGTGTCCGGCTTTGTCATCGGACGCGACCCGCTGGACGAGTTTGGCGGTTTCACGCTGGACAAGGGCACCGCAGACGGTGTGGCGGTGAACAATGCTGTTATCAGCGACCGGGGCTATCTGCTGGGCATGGTGGTGGAAGCCGACCCGACCAGCTGCAAGGTGATGACCATCCTGCACCCCAGCTTCAATGCGGCGGGCGTGGTCTCCCGCACCCGGGAAAACGGCATCCTGAACGGCAACACCACCTACGCGCCGGACGGCTTGTGTACTCTGACCAATCTGGAGCGCAGCACCGAGACCCGTGCGGGCGATCAGGTCATCACCACCGGTCTGGGCGGGGTGTTCCCGCCGGATCTTCTGGTGGGTACGGTGCAGGATGTGGTGCCGGAAGCCAGCGGCAAATCCTCCATTGCGGTGGTGCGCCCCGGTGCCGACCCCCGTACCGCCAAGCACGTTTTTATCATTACTGCGTACTAAGGAGGGCACACTGCTATGGAATCTCGCCGCAAGCGCAGCCGCAGCCAACTGCTGAAGTGGGGCTGCTATGTGCTGGCGCTGTTTGTGTGCGCCGCGTTGCAGACCACGCCCGGGCTTTTTCAGCTGGGGCAGGCAAAGCCGCTGCTGGTGCTGCCGCTGTGTCTGGCGGTGGCAGTATTTGAAGGGGAGTTTGCCGGGGCGCTGCTGGGCACGGTGGGCGGCCTTTTGTGGGACTACGCCGCCGGGCGCACGGTGGGTATGCTGGCGCTGGAACTGCTGCTGCTCTGCTTTGGGGTATCGGTGCTGGTGCAGCTGTATCTGCAGGTGAACCCCGGCAACTTTGCCGCCGTAAATACTATGACGGCGCTGCTGGTGCTCTCGCTGGACTGGCTGTTTTTCTATTATATGCCGGGCTATGCCGGCGCTGCGCTGCGGTACATTGCCTTTGTACTGCCCAGTGCAGTGCTGACCCTCCCGGCGGCGCTGCTGGCCTTCTGGCTGGTGCAGCGTATCCATGACGGGTTCAGGATCGACAACGGTGTGGTCTAACCCGTAAAAGGAGAACCAGATGAACGAAAATGAACGCAAGGTCGTGGTGCAGCGGATGCTGCTGCTCATCGCAGTGGCCTGCATCATCATGGGGCTGTACACCTTCCGGCTGATCTTTCTGCAGCTGGTCAACGGGGACAGTTTCAAGGCAAAAGCCACCAACACCACGGATTATAAGTTCACGGTCACCGCCGCGCGCGGCAATATCGTGGACAGCACCGGCAAGCGCATTGCCACCACCAGCACCGGCTATAATGTGGTGCTGAACAAGCTGCAGATGGGGGATCAAGATCTAGACACCATGCTGCAGCAGATCGTGGAACTTTTGCGCAAGAACGATGAAAAATGGCTGGACACCCTGCTCATCAGTGAGCCGAACGCCGCCGGAAACTATACCTTTACGGACAGCGCCGACAGCACCAGCGACCAGAAAACGCTGGCTGACATGAAGGAGACGCTGGGCTTGCAGCAGTACGCCACCGCCAACGATGTGATGGAGATGCTGGTGGAGAAAAACCATCTGGAAAGCTTCTCCCTGCCGTGGCAGCGGGTGCTGGCGGGCATCCATTACGAGATGGACCGGCAGGCCTTTTCCAACGTGAACAACTTTGTCATGGCGGAAAACGTCAGTCAGGTGACGGTGGCTACCATCAAGGAGCATTCCCTCACGCTGCCGGGCGTGGAGATCGTGGAGACCAGCACCCGCAGCTATGAGCAGGGAGATATCCTCCCCGCCGTGCTGGGGCGTGTGGGCAAGATCACCGCCGAAAAGTGGAAGGTGACCGACGAAAACGGTCAGGTGACCTATCCGCTCAAGGAAAAAGGCTATAACATGAACGATGTGATCGGCATCTCCGGCCTTGAGTCCGTGTACGAGGACGAGCTGCGCGGCAAGGACGGCGTGGAGACCATCACCCGCAATTCGGACGGCGTGATCGTGGATACCAAGATCACCACTGTGCCGGAGCCGGGGCATACCGTGCAGTTGACCATCAACAGCGACTTTCAACGGGCGGTGGACAAGGCCCTTGCCAACAATATCGACATGATCAACCGGGTGTACAACACCGGCGATATGAAAGCTGCCGCCGGCGCTGCGGTGGTGCTGGACGTAAAGGACGGCAGCGTGCTGGCGGCTGCAAACTACCCCAGCTTTGACCAGAATCTGTACGCCACCAACTATTCCGAGTACAGCGCCGACCCCAGCCTGCCCCTGTTCAACCGGGCGCTGCAGGGCCTGTACACCCCCGGCTCCACCTTCAAGCCTGCGGTGGCGGTGGCGGCGCTGGATTCCGGCGTCATCAACCGCTCTTCCACCGTCTACTGCAACGGCGTCTATACCTATTATGACGACTACCGCCCCAAGTGTACCCGCCACGGCCACAGCGGCAACATCGACGTCATCACGGCCATCAAGTGGAGCTGCAACATCTTCTTCTACGATGTGGGCCGCCGCACCACCAGCGATGTCTACGACGCCTACGCCTACAAGATGGGCCTTGGTACCCGCACCGGCGTGGAGGTCAACGAGGCTACCGGCCGCCTGACCACAAAGAACGACTCCAACTACACCGCTTCTCTGGACATCCAGGCCGCGATCGGTCAGGGCAATACCGTCGTCACACCCGTCCAGCTGGCGACTTACGCCGGCACGCTGGCTAACCGGGGCGTGCGCTACCGCACCCACTTCGTCAAGGCCATCCTCGACACCAACACCGGCAAAGTCCTGCAGGAGACCCAGCCCGAGGTGATGGACGTCATCGAGGACCGGGGCGACACCTTCGACCTCGTGCGGCAGGGCATGATCGGCGTGTCGGAGACGGTGTCGGGCCTGAAGAACTACCCCGTCACCATCGCCTGCAAGACCGGCACCCCTCAGCGCAGCGAGACGTACTACGTCGGCAGCACCCGCAAGCATTACACCAACACCATGATGATCGCCTACGGCCCGGCGGAGGACGCCGAGATCGCCATCGAGTACGGCGGCGGCGGCGCCCGCGCCGGCAACCTCGTGGCCGACATCTTCGACGCCTACTACGCCATGAAGGACGGCAGCCTGACGCTGGACGAGACGGGAGCAGGCGAGACGGCTGACACGACAGCTGACGGGCAGGATGCTGTGCCGGAGACTGTGGAAAACAACGACGCCCTTGCAGACGACACAGCCCCCGCAGAACAGCCCGCCGCCTGAGCGATGGTGCGTGGATTTGGCAGAAATCTATGAAAAATTAGAACTTTTGCCCGAAAAACAGTTGTAAAAAGACGGAAACTGTGATACTATGATATATGCAAGAAAAATGCCCACTGGCGAAACAAAGGAGAGGTTGACCGATGACGATTGCACTGATTGCGCATGACTCCAAAAAAGAGCTGATGGTTCAGTTCTGTACGGCGTATTGCCGGATTTTGAGCCAGCATAAATTGGTGGCTACGGGTACCACCGGCAAGCTGATCTCCGAGGCAACGGGTCTGCAGATCCAGCGCTTTCTGGCAGGTGTTCAGGGCGGTGATCAGCAGATCGCATCCCGCATTGCCTGCAATGAGGTCGATCTGCTCCTGTTCTTCCGCGATCCGATCAACGCAAAGCCCAGCGAGCCCAACGAGATGACCCTGCTGCGCCTGTGTGATGTGCATAACATCCCGCTGGCCACCAACATTGCTACCGCGGAGGTGCTCATCCACGGTCTGGAGCGTGGAGATCTGGATTGGCGGGATATCGTCCACCCGCAGAACTGAAAACTGGAATAAAACACAAGTCCCCGCATGTTGGCCGGAAAACCAACGTGCGGGGGCTTTTTTGCATCCCTGTGATGGTTACAGGAACGTGACGGTTTCAGACAGAGGCTTGCGGGAGCTGTGGTTGGGCAGGGGGCCTGCACCCTCGGCAGCGTGGCCCAGATCAAGGAGCATCACGATCTCCTCGTTTTCGGGCAGACCCAGCGCTTTTGCCAGCTTGTCCGGGTCAAAAAAGTTGACCCAGCAGCTATCTACGCCTGCATTGGCAGCGCCCAGCAGCAGGTGGGTGGCCACGATGGCGGCATCCTCCATGCCGGAGTTCATCCGCTCGCCGGGGTAAGTAAAGGTGTGGTTCTTGTCATAGGCGACCACCAGACAAACGGGGGCACCGTAGCGGCAGGGAGTGGCAGCATCGATCTTTGCCAGCCCTTCTTCGGACTGAACGACGTAGATGCGCTGTTCCTGGGTGTTCTTGGCGGTGGGTGCCAGCCGACCGGCCTCCAGAATGGTGTGGAGTGCTGCAGCGTCTACCTTGCCTGCACCAAAATTTTTGCAGGAATACCGCTGTGCAATAAGCTGAGTGAATTCCATAACGATCTCCTCCTGACTTGGATTGGACGGAACAGAGCGCCGCTTGCGGGTGCTCTGTTATGCTGATTATACCACACTGCGCCGGTGGTGCAACCCTTAAAAGAGGTCCAGCATGTTGTCCAGATAGATCGCCTCCCGGACGTGGATCTGATACTCCGGGCGGGTCAGATAATAGAGCAGAAACTCCAGCACCAGCGCGCTGCCCAGCCCGCGCCCTTCCAGCTTGAAATTGGAAAAGCCCAACGGCAGATAGCGCTCCCGGATGTCCGCAGTGCCGATGAACCCGGGGTTTTCCATCGCCTTGGAAAAGCGGTAGCCCTCCTGCGCGCCGGGGGCGGTGCACCGATGTTCGCAGACCTCCCCCAGATTTTTGCGGCTGACGGCTTCGTAGCAGCGCCTGCGCTCGGTGCAGCCGAACCAGCAGCACTCGTTGCAGAGAAATTCTACCTTGTCCTTTTCGGGCTGGGAGAGCGTATCCAGGGCATCGAAGGACTTGTTCAGCCGGAAGTCCGGCACGACATACCGGAACTCCGGCCGCCGGACCTCTGCCTGAAACGCCTGAGGATCCGTCAGGACCTTGGTGGTGGAGGATACGAGATAAAGCTCCGGGTAATGCTGCTGCAGGTAGTTCAAAAGCAGTTCGGAGTGAACGATGACCCCATTCTGCACAGTGCCCCGCTGGGCAAACTGCTGACACACTGCGTTGCATTTCCGGTCTGAGAGGTGCTCCGGGCGGAGCAGGGAATTGCTGAATGTGAGCCGGGCAGAGATGCCGTATTCCTGGGTCAGAGCCAGAACTTCGGCGGGGGAGTGCTCCCCGGCCTCCACGCGGCCCCCGCCCCAGATGCAATCCGGCGGAGCGCCGTAGATGGAGCCGATCTCGCACCAGTCATAAAAATATTCCCGGTGCTCCCGGAACAGGGGCAGGAACAGGCGGTAGAGCTCGTAGAACTCGAACAGTCCGGGCAGGTGATAGCAGGCGGTGTGTTTCATTCTCAGATTTCCTCGGTGTCAGAAGGTGCAGCGGTGATATCCCGGTAAAAGATCGCCCAGGCCGCTTCTTCGTAGGGGTGCAGAAAGAGAAAGCCGGCGCTCAGCGGGATGGACAGCAGGATAGGCAGAACGAGAACCGTATCCGCCGAGCGGGTGAAGGCAAAGACGAGAGAGAAACCAATCAGCATGGGCAGGGTGCAGAGCAGCTCCCAGCCCAGAAAGCTGAGATCGAGGCAGAACAGCCGCCACTTGTTGCCGTCCATGATGCGCCGGGATTCAGTGATGGCTTCGTTGGCCGTCAGGCCGGGGTGCTCGGCCATGATATAGGGGGTCATGGCATAGCTGTAGGCTTTTACCACGCCGGGGATGAACAGCAGCAGCGACCAGAGCGCCACATAAAGCCCCTGCAGGAAATTCATGCAGAAGCCGTCCCACAGGCGGTGCTTCTGGGAAGCGAGGTCGGAGAGGGCAGCGTCCCTGCCGTCTGCAAGGTTCAGGTTGAACCGGGCGTAGCCCAGCCGCACCGCACCGCCCACGATGACGGTGAACACTGCCCAGGCAAGGATGCAGATCACGAGAACCGCCAGCACGCCGCCGCTGCCGGTGGAAAACAGCCCGGCAAAACCTGGGGTGTCGCCGTTGGCGTTCTGGCTCATGTTGGAGATGACCCTGCCTGAGCTGCCCACAATGTTGGCTCCCAGCACACTGGCAACCAGTCCGGCCAGAACAGCTGTCTTCCATCTGCCTCGCAGGGCATCCAGCGCAAGGGCACGATAATCAGCAGAAAATTTCATAGAGCTTTCCTCCTGTCTGTAATGGAAATCGTTCGTTGAAAAACGGCAGCTGCCGTTTTATACAGGATACGTTTCAGCCTGCACAAAAATTGCAGCCGGGACTTCTTTTGCAAAGGCTCATCCCCGGGCATCCTGCCGGGTGGTGCTGAAATATTCCTTGGGGGTCATGCCGTACTCTTTTTTAAAGGCACGGAAAAAGTGGTTGTAGCCGCCAAAGCCGCTGGTCTTGTACACCTCGGTGATGGGCAGCCCCTGCTCGATGAGGGTGCAGCAGCGGTCTAACCGCGCCTTTACGATATAGCGGTGCACCGTCTGCCCGGTCTGGCGTTTGAATTCCCGGGCAATATGTTCCCGGGAGACGAAAAACTCCTTTTCCAGCCGTTCCAGCGTCAGCTCCTCGGTAAGATGCGCCTGAATAAACAGGAACACCTCGTCCAGCATCAGGTGGTGGCGGCTGACCGATGCGGTGTGGAACTCCGCATGGATGCAGGCACGCAGCGCCAGCACCACGAACATCTGCAGAATACCGTGCTCGAACACCGCTGCGCCGAATTGGGTGCGCTCCTGCGGGAGCATCAGCAGCTTCCGGGCAAGGTTTTTCAGCAGCATATAGATCTGGCTGTCCGGGCGGACAGCCACCTGCCGGAAGGGGACTACGTTGAAGCTTTTTTCAAGGTCGGTGTCTGCATCCGAAAGCTGCGCCAGCGTCTGGGGGGACAGCTGTACCCGGATAAGCTCCAGCGGGCCGTAGGCACCGGCATATTCCAGCCTGCCGCCCTGACCGGGCTTGAAGATGATGAGGTTCTGCTGTTGGGCGGGCAGCACCACCTCACTGCACCGGAACACACCGCTGCCCCGCATGACCAGAAACAGGTCATAATACGCGCCCGAAAAGAATTCCCGAACAGTGCTTTGTTCAAAAAGATAACGTTTGGCTGTATAATTCACCAAAATTCCCTCCGTGGAACTGTCAGATGCGACAGTTTGTTGTACACAACTGAAAAGTACAACTGTCATAATTGCATAATACATCAATTTGCGATAGTTTTCAATCATTTTTTGGATATGTATTGATGAAAAATTAACGTATAATGCAAACGTAGAAAAGAGACTTGTGCGAAAAGTCTCGTGGTTTCACTGTTTTTAAGGAGGATAAAATACAATGGACCAGAAAAAGACCATCCGACCCTTCTCCATGAAGGACAAGATCGGCTATACGCTGGGCGATCTGGGCTGCTGCTTCACGGAGCAGTACCGCGCCATGTATCTGTCGATCTTCTACACCCTGATCCTGCAGGTCAACCCCTTCCATGTGGGTATCCTGCTGCTGATCACCAAGATCTGGGATGCCGTCAACGACCCCATCATCGGCGCTATCGTGGACTCCCGCAAGGCCACCAAGGGCGGCAAGTTCATCCCGTGGATCCGCGCCTTCTCCTTCCCCATGGCAGTGCTGTGCATCCTTGGCTTTGTCAATGTGGGCAATATCAACTACGGCCTGCGTCTGGCCTATATGTTCGTCACCTACGTTCTGTACGAGGCACTGTACACCTGCGTCAACGTGCCCTTCGGTACCCTGTCCAGCGTGATGACCGATGATGTCAGCCAGCGCACCGCACTGTCCCGCTACCGCAGCCTTGGCGGCACCATCTTCATGACCGTCATGGTCATGATCGGCCCCCTGTTCCTGTATGTGGACAACAAGCCCGTGGCTGGCCGCTTCCTGATGCTGGCCTGCATCTGCGCTCTGCTGGGTCTGCTGTGCCTGCAGATCACCTGCGTGTGGTGCAAGGAGCGCGTGGAAGTGCCCGAGCGTCCGCAGGGCGAAAAGCTGAACTACCTGCACGTGCTCAAGGAGATCTCTCACAATAAGGCTCTGCTGGGCGTTATGTTCTTCAGCCTGACCGGCATGATCGGTGCTTCCGTGGTCAACGGCCTGAACACCTACCTGTACAAGGACTTCTTCGGCAACGTTAAAATTCAGGCTGTCTCCGGTATGCTGAGCGTGCTGTACGCTGTGCTGTCCTTTGCCATCACCCAGCCTCTGGCCAACAAGTTCGGCAAGAAGGAGTGGTGCTGCATGGGCGCCGGCTTTGCCGCCATCGTGTTCGGCATCCTGTTCTTCTTCCCCGTCCATAACCCCGTGGCCTTCATCGTCATCAACGGTATCTGCTATCTGGGCGCTTCCGGTATGCAGGTGCTGATCTGGGCCATGGTCAACGACGCCATCGACTACCATGAGCTGCAGACCGGCGAGCGCAACGAGGGCATCGTCTACTCCACCTACTCCTTCTTCCGCAAGCTTGCAAGCGCCATTTCCGGCAGCCTGTCCAGCTTTGTGCTGGGTGCCATCGGCTACAACGTTACCGCAGGCGCTGTGCAGACCGCAGGCGTTGTGAACGCCATCTGGAAGAGCTACACCGGCGTCTACTTCCTGGGCTACGGCATTGCAGTTGCCATCCTGTTCTTCGTCTACCCCCTGACCAAGCAGAAGACTGCTGAGATGCTGACCGAGCTGAAGGCTCGCCGCGCCGCAAAGGAGAGCAAGTAAACCATGAAGATCTTACAGGTTCAGTTTAAAAACCGCAATGGCCACACCCTGCGCGGCATCGTGACCCTGCCCGACACCGAGGGCAAGGTACCCTTTGTGGTGCATCTGCACGGCTTTGCCGGCAGCTGCAGCGGCTACAAGTCCATGTACACCCACCTGTCCCGCGCTTTGGCAGCGCAGGGCATCGGCAGCGCCCGGTTCGATTTCTACGGCAACGGCGAGAGCGACGGCGAGTTCGAGGATATGAGCTTCGACGGCCTGCACACCGATGCACAGGATATCTTTGCATGGGCCGCTGAGCAGCCCTATGTGGACAGCGAAAAGCTGTTCCTCTCCGGCCAGAGCATGGGCGGCTACATTGCCGCCTCCTGCGCACCGGTCATCCAGCCCCACGGCCTGATCCTGCTGTGCCCGGGCGCCGGGATGTGGTTCGGCTGCGCACAGCGTGCCGACGGCGTTGTGCAGACCGGCAAGGACTACACCGACATGGAGGGTCTGTGCTACAAGATGGCCTTTAACTACGAGATGGCAAAGCACCCCGATCCCTTTACCGAGGCCAAGGGCTACAACGGCCCGGTGCTGCTGCTGCGCGCCGACGATGACCGTCTGGTGGACGAGGGCACCTGCAGCCGTTACGCACAGGTGTACACCGCACCCGAGGTGGACACCATTGCAGGCGGCGGCCACAACTTTGCCACGCTGGCAGCCCGTGCCGCCGTGGAGGAAAAGACCGCAGCATTCATCAAAGCAAATCTGTAAAGCAAAGCGTATCTGCAAGGAGGCTTTTGTATGGAAAACGTAATTCTGCAGCCCATCGAGGTGGGCGGACAGACCTTTAAAAACCGCATCATGTTCCCCCCGCTGACCACCGGCTACGAGAAAAACGGCATGATCAGCGAGCAGGACATGGGCTTCTACACCCGTCTGGCAAAGGGCGGCGTGGGCTACATCGTTATGGGCGATGTGGCACCCATCAACAGCTTTTCTCCCACCCCCAAGCTGTTTGACGACAGCCAGATCCCTGCCTTCAAGGCACTGGCCGACAGCGTGCACGCCTACGGCACCAAGCTGGGCGTCCAGCTCTTCCACCCGGAGTACGATGTGGACGCCATCAACAGCCTGTTCATGCAGAAGAAGTTTGACGAGATGCGTCAGCGCCTGCATCACGACATGATGTTCTTTACCGATGAGGTCAGCGAGGAGATGCTGATGGCCATCATCGATAAGATGTGCGCCTGCGCAGTGCGTGCCCAGAAGGCCGGTGTGGACGTCATCCAGATCCACGGCGACCGCCTGAACGGCTGCCTGTGCTCCACCCGCATGAACCACCGCACCGATAAGTTCGGCGGCAGTCTGGAGAACCGCGTCCGCTTTGCCCGGATGCTGACCCGCGCCATCCGCAAGGCTGTGCCGGATATGGTCATCGACTACAAGCTGTCCATCGTCACCCCGCAGCGCGGCAAGGGCGGCATTGACGAAGCCGACGCCGTGCAGTTTGCCCAGTGGCTGGTAGAGGACGGCGTGGATATGTTCCACGTTGCGCAGGCCAACCACACCGGCAACATGGCCGACACCATTCCTCCCATGGGCGTACAGCCCTACGGCTTCTTCGTCAAAATCGCCGGGGACATCAAAAAGGCCGTCAATGTGCCGGTCAGCGCCGTGGGTCGTATCGTGGACGCCGACATGGCTGCGCGTGTCATCGAGAGCGGCATGGCCGACATGGTTGCCGTGGGTCGCCCGCTGCTGGCAGACCCCGACTGGGGCACCAAGATCGCTGCCGGGAAGGCCTGCGATATCCGCCGCTGCATCAGCTGCAACAAGGGCTGCACCGATGCCATCCAGAACCGCCAGTTCCTCTCCTGCGTGCTGAACGCGGAGAACGGCTACGAGAACACCCGCAGCATCCAGCCCGCAGCGCAGAAAAAGAAGATCGCCGTCCTTGGCGGCGGCCCTGCCGGTCTGGAAGCCGCCCGTGTGGCAGCGCTGCGCGGCCATGACGTGACCCTGTTTGAAAAGACCACCTCTCTGGGCGGTCAGCTGAACATTGCCTGCGTGCCTCCCCGCAAGGAGGAGATGCGCCGTGCCGCACAGGACCTGATCCACGCGGTCTGCAACGCCGGTGTGCACCTGTGTATGGGTCAGACCCGCACCGCAGAGCAGCTGAAGGATGCCGGTTTCGAGGCCGTCATCAACGCTGTGGGCGCACACAGCGCCGCACCCCGCATTCCCGGCATCGACAGCGTGAACGTTGCCGATGCTTGGAAGGTTCTGGCCGGTGAGCAGCAGGTGTACGGCACGGTTGCCGTCATCGGCGGCGGCATGGTGGGCTGCGAGACCGCAGAGTATCTGGCTGCCCGCGGCTGCAAGGTGTCCGTCATTGAGATGATGGACAAGATCGCAGCAGGCGAGAGCACCACCATTCTGCCCACCCTGCTGGAAAACTACAAGACCTACGGCGTGGAGCAGTACCCCAGCCACAAGGTCAAGGAGTTCCGCATGGACGCCGTCGTCTGCGAGAACAAGGACGGCGCAGAGGTGACCATCCCCTGCGATTACATCGTGCTGGCCATGGGCGCACGCTCCAACGAATTTGACGCTGCTGCGCTGGAAGCTGCCAGCATCCCGGTGTATTCCATTGGCGATGCCGCCGGCAAGGCTGCGGATATCTCCAACGCCATCCGCACCGGCTACGATACCGCCTGCCAGCTGTAAAACAAAAATATCGTTCTATTTGTGGGTCAGAAACGCCTGTGGGCGCTTCTGACCCACTTTTTTTACCCTCTCAGGCAAAGCCGTCAGGGTTTTGCCTCGCCCTCTCAGGCACTCCCGTGTCCACTCTCCCAAGGGGAGAGCGGACACGCCCGGAAACTTTACGGGTCAGCCGGGAACTGTACCGCCACCGCTTAAGCTTTCACCCACCGGGGGAAGGTGGCGCGTAGCGCCGGATGAGGGGCAGCACCAGC
>OKSO01000758.1_pt1 | contig 12273 bp, 10 predicted proteins | sample 1606241 | NCBI WGS metagenome assembly OKSO01 (sample SAMEA3879540, study PRJEB24766) | human gut metagenome | biome: human-associated habitat; feature: feces | place: USA | collected 1985/1987
TGTCCATATAGTACACACCGGAGGAGCACAGCAGCAAATTCATGGCCACGCAGGTGATGCCGATGAGCAGGACGGACATCAGCGTGATGCGCCACTGCAGGGAAAGCCGCTTCATTCCTCCTCGCCTCCCATCAGATAGCCCTCGCCGATGCGGTTGCGGATGGGGTCATAGCCCAGCACGGCGCGGAGCTTTTTGCGCAGGGCGGAGATGTGGACGCGAATGGAATTGCTGAAGCTGTCCACGCTGTTGTCCCAAACGTGATCCATCAGCTCCTCCTGACTCACGGGCCGCCCCTGATGCACCATCAGGTATTCCAGAATACCCGTCTCCTTGCGGGTCAGTGTCAGGGTCTGCCCGTTGACGGCGGCGGTGCGGGAGCGGGTGTCGAAGCTCAGGCCTCCGCAGCTTAGCAGCACATCCTGCTGGGTGAACTGCCGCAATGTCAGGCTGCGGATGCGGGCCTCCAGCTCCGCCAAGTGGAAGGGCTTTGCCAGATAGTCGTTGGCGCCGGCGTCCAGTCCCTCCACCTTGTCCGCCACCTCACTGCGGGCGGAGAGGATCAGCACCGGCGTCTCCCTGTCCGTCTGCCGCAGCGTCCGCAGCACCGTCATGCCATCCTTTTTCGGCAGGTTCAGATCCAGCAGCACCAGATCGTACCGCTCCGTATCTAATAGCTCCAGTGCTTTTTCACCGTCGAAGCAGCAGTCCACGCTGTAGGCCGAGCGCCGCAGACTGCGGGCGATGGTATCGCACAGGGCGCGCTCGTCCTCTACAATTAAAAGGTGCATAAGAGCCCTCCTTATACTTGCATTGTGATTCTTCTGTGGCTATTATAGCAGAGACAGATAAGGTTTGTGTTAAATTTTCGTTCTTAACAGGGAATTTAACTGCGCTGTGCTATGATAACCGCAGAAAAAGGAAAGGGTGATGAGATGAGCCATGGAAAAAAAGCAGCCGTGCAGGTTGCGCTGCTGCTGGTCGGCGTCGCCATGCTGTGCTACGGCGTCTGGCGCGGCGAGGCGGATACCGTACTGAGCAAGGCGATCAGATTATGTTTGGAGTGTGTGGGCATTGGATAAGAAGACTTCGGGCGTGTCCCATCTTTTGGCCCGCTTTCGAGGCTGGATACAGGCGGGAGCGACGCTGCTGACAAACATCCACCTGCCCAACTTCCTCAAGGGCGGCCTGTATCAGGGAAAGGGAAAGGCCGTCTGCGTGCCGGGACTGAACTGCTACTCCTGCCCGGCGGCCTCGGGCGCTTGCCCCATCGGGTCGTTTCAGGCGGTGGTCGGCTCGTCCAAATTCCGCTTCTCCTATTATATTACGGGCTTCCTAATTCTGCTGGGTGTGCTGCTGGGGCGCGTGATCTGCGGCTTCCTCTGCCCCTTCGGCTGGTTTCAGGAGCTGCTGCACAAGATCCCCACGAAGAAGCTCTCCACCAAAAAGCTGAAGCCGCTGACATACCTCAAGTATGTGGTGCTGCTGGTGATGGTGGTGCTGCTGCCGGTGCTGGTGACCAACCAGCTTGGCATGGGCGACCCCTTCTTCTGCAAGTACCTCTGCCCGCAGGGCGTACTGGAGGGCGCGATCCCGCTGTCCCTGGCCAACGCCGGTATCCGGGCGGCGCTGGGCAGCCTGTTCACATGGAAGTTCATCGTGCTGCTGACGGTGATCGTCCTGAGCATCGTGTTCTACCGTCCCTTCTGCAAGTGGCTGTGCCCCTTGGGCGCGTTTTACGCCCTGCTGAACAAGGTGTCCCTGTTCCAGATGCAGGTGGATCAGAGCAAGTGCGTCTCCTGCGGGAAGTGCGCCAAGGTCTGCAAGATGGACGTGGACGTGACCAAGAGCCCCAATCATACCGAGTGCATCCGCTGCGGCATGTGCATCCGCGCCTGCCCCACCGACGCCGTTTCTTTCCGCTACGGCTTCGGCAGCGGCAAACAGCAAAGTAAAATCGAACAAACAACAACTGAAGTAAAAACGGAGGAATCAAAATGAACGTGAAAAAGATCCTGTCCCTGCTGCTGGCCCTCTTGCTGGTGGGCAGCATGGCTGCCTGCGGCAATAAGCCCGCGGAGAATCAGAACAACAACGACGGCGAGCCACAGACCGTGGAGGAGGCCAAGGCCCTCTACGACCAGCTGATGGCGCAGGAGACCGAGATCCTGACGAACAATTCCGAGCTGTGGGAGAAGGTCTTCCTGTCCGCAGACAAGGGCATGGCCATGATGGAGTCCGGCAACAACTACGGCGATTTCCTGCTCAAGACCATTGAGGCCGCCAAGGATAAGTTCGACGAGAAGGAGCTGACGCTACTGACGACGGGCGCCACGGAGATCAAGGACCTGGAGGACCAGATGGCTGCGCTGGAGGAGAAATTCCCCGGCCTGCTGGACGCCCCCTCCGACGGTATGAGCGTTCCCTCGGAGGACGTTCCCTCTGACGGCATCGTCTCCGGCGGAACCACCGCCGACAGCAATACCACCAAGTTCCCCGCCTTCACCGGCAAGGATCTGGACGGCAACGATGTCAGCAGTGACAAGCTGTTCAGCGGCAACGCCTTCACCGTGGTGAATTTCTGGTTCACCACCTGCAAGCCCTGCGTGGGTGAGCTGGGCGATCTGGACGCGCTGCACAAGGAAGCGGCCGGCAAGGGCGGCGCCGTGGTGGGCATCAACGCCTTCACACTGGGCGGCGACGCGGGGGCCATCGCGGATGCCAAGGATGTGCTGACCAAGAGCGGCGCTACCTATCAGAATGTGTATTTCGACGCCGACAGCGAGGCGGGCAAGTTTACGGAGAACGTCTACGCCTATCCCACCACCTATGTGGTGGACCGGAATGGCAATATCGTGGGTGATCCCATTGTGGGCGCCATCACCGGCGACGGCCAGATGGAGGCGCTGCAGGCGCTGATCGACACGGCGCTGGCCAACGACAAGGGCTGATCGATACCATAAAAAAACAAAGCGGCTCGCCGCACGGAATGCGTTGCATCCGATGCGGCGAGCCGCTTATTCTCATTTGCGTGTGGGACGGCCTTACCGATTCTCTGCCAGATACTCCGCCGCGTAATGGGCAGCCACCGCACCGTCGGCTGCGGCGGTGACCACCTGCCGCAGCACCTTGGTGCGCACATCCCCGGCGGCGAATACGCCGGGGAGATTGGTGCGGGTGGATTCGTCCGCCACGATGTACCCGGCGTCGTCCAGCGCCAGCTCCTCCCGGAAAAGCGCCGTGGCAGGGGAGCGTCCCACACTGACGAACACGCCGTCGCAGGCAAGCTCCCGCTCTGCGCCTGTCTCCGTGTCCCGCAGGCGCAGTCCCGTCAGATGCTCGCCGTGGAGCAGCGCGGCAACGGCGCTGTTCCAGCAGAGCTCCACATTGGGCGCGTCCAGCAGCGGCTGGTGATAGACCTTGGTGGCCCGCAGGCTGTCCCGCCGGTGGATGAGATAGACCTTTTGGGCGATGCGGGACAGGGTGAGGGCGTCTGCTGCGGCGGAGTTGCCGCCGCCCACCACCGCCACGGTCTTGCCCTGATAGAACGCGCCGTCGCAGGCGGCGCAGTAGTGGACGCCCCGGCCTACCAGCGCGTCCTCGTCGGGGAGGCCCAGCGTGCGGGGGGAGGCGCCGGCGGCAATGACCACCGTGCGGCCGCGAAAGACGCCTGCGTCCGTCTCCAGCGTTTTGACCCTTTCGGAAAGGCGGGCCGCATAGACCTCCGCGTACTCCGTCACCGCGCCGAACCGCTCCGCACCCTGCTGCATCCTTTCACCCAGCGTGAAGCCGTCGATGCCCTCTGCAAAGCCGGGGTAGTTGTCGATCCGCTCCGTCAGCGCCATCTGTCCGCCGGCGGTGAGCTTCTCCAGCACCAGTGTGGAAAGCCCGGCGCGGGCGGCGTAGAGGGCGGCGGTGTATCCGGCGGGGCCGCCGCCGATGACGATCATATCATATATCTGCTCCATCTCCGCCTCCTTGCAGCGGCGGACTTTCCGGGAAAAAGCCGGGGCCGCTGCCTCCTTACAGTTGATGTTGTCACTATATCGGACGTCGCCCGCCTTGTCAAGCCGACGGCTCCCGGACGGCGCGCCCGCCGCGGTATAAAATGCGGGCTTGGCGGAAAAAACTGGGAAAATTTCCGCTGAACCGTCGGAAGTTCATGAGATTTTTCCTATAACAGTGAAGTTTTTTCTATCGCCTTTTGGAATGAGAGCCGATACAATAGGGCCATACTGGCAAGGTGAGCGCATCACCTTGACCAGACAATCTTTTAGGAGGAACTAAGATGAAAAAGACTCTTGCTATTCTCCTGTCCGCCGTGATGGTGCTGGCCCTGCTGGCCGGCTGCGGCGAGCAGAAGCAGCCCGATACCAACGACCAGGGCAACACCGACGCTTCCGAGCTGAACGTGGGCGTGTTCTACTATGACTTCTCCGACGTGTACATCTCCAGCGTCCGCAACTTCATGAACAGCCAGCTGGATGCCATGGGCGTCAAGTACACCAACTTCGACGGCGCCGGCAACCAGGCCCAGCAGACCGACCAGATCAACACCGCCATCGCCAACGGCGCCAACCTGCTGATCGTCAACATCGTGGAGACTTCCTCTCCCGACGCTGCGCAGAACGCTGTTGAGGCTGCCCGTACCGCCGGTATCCCCATCATCTTCTTCAACCGCGAGGTTGCTGACGAAGTGGTGAGCAGCTACGACAAGTGCGCCTTTGTTGGCACCAACGCTCCCGAGGCCGGCCACATGCAGGGTCAGCTGGTGGGTGAGTACCTGCTGGCTCACTATGACGAGGTCGACCTGAACGGCGACGGCCAGATCACCTACGTGATGTTCAAGGGCCAGGAGGGCAACGCTGAGGCCGAGGCCCGCACCCAGTTCGGCGTCGAGGATGCCAACGCTGTTCTGACCGCTGCCGGCAAGCCCGAGCTGGTTTACTACAACGCTTCCGCCACCGATAAGTATCTGGTCGACCAGAACGGCAAGTGGTCCGCTCAGGCTGCCAACGACTACATGGCCACCATCCTGCCCGAGTACTCCGAGGCCAACGGCAACATGGTCGAGCTGATCATCTGCAACAACGACGGCATGGCCGAGGGCGCTGTCTCTGCTCTGCAGGGCGCCGGCTACAACAACGGCGAGGGCAAGACCATCCCCGTCTTCGGCGTGGATGCTACCGATTCCGCCAAGCAGCTCATCAACGATGGCAAGATGACCGGTACCATCAAGCAGGACGCTGAGGGCATGGCCTCCACCATCCTGAACCTGGTCAGCAGCGTCAACGGCGGCGGCAACCTGATGGACAACACCGCTTCCTTCAACGTCGATGAGGGTGTTGCCAAGATCCGCGTGCCTTACGCCACCTACACCGGCGAATAAGCCAAAGGCTTAGTCTCTCGCCCCATTTGAAGCACCAAGGAAAGCGGGGCTGTCGGTTCGACAGCCCCGCTTTACATCGCAGGCGGTTCGTTTACCGGGCCGCTTTTGACCCGCAGAGGAGCGGACTGTGCGGCGCTGTGTAGCGCTGCGGAAATAATGCAGACAGGAGGAAAACGCATATGGAGCAGCCGGCATTGCTGGAAATGCGGGATATCACAAAGGAATTCCCGGGTGTCAAGGCGCTGGACGGCGTTTCCCTTACCGTCCGGCCCGGTACCGTCCATGCGTTGATGGGCGAGAACGGCGCGGGAAAATCCACGCTGATGAAGTGCCTGTTTGGCATCTATGCCAAAAACAGCGGCACCATCATTTTGGACGGCAAGGAAGTTGATTTCAAAAATTCGAAGGAGGCGCTGGAAAACGGCGTCGCCATGGTCCATCAGGAGCTGAATCAGGCGCTGACCCGCAGCGTGATGGACAACCTGTGGCTGGGCCGCTACCCCAAGACGGGCGGCATTATGGTCAGCGAGTCCACCATGCGTAAGCGCACGCGGGAGGTCTTTGAGGAGCTGGATGTGCATGTGGACCCCAAGGCCATCATGTCCACGCTGCCCGTCTCCCAGCGGCAGATGGTGGAGATCGCCAAGGCCGTCAGCTACAACGCCAAGGTCATCGTGTTCGACGAGCCGACCTCCTCTCTGACGGAGGCCGAGGTGGATCACCTGTTCCGCATCATCAATATGCTGCGCCAGCGCGGCTGCGGCATTATCTATATCAGTCACAAGATGGATGAGATCCTCCGCATCAGCGACGAGGTCACCATCATGCGCGACGGTCAGTGGGTGGCCACCCGCCACGCCAAGGACCTGACCATGGGCGAGATCATCAAGCTGATGGTGGGCCGCGAGCTGACCAACCGCTTCCCGCCCAAGGACAATGTACCCGGCGACGTGATCCTGGAGGTAGAAAACCTGTCCGGTAAGTATACCCGTCTGAAGGAGGCCAGCTTCCAGCTCCGCAAGGGCGAGGTGCTGGGCATCGCCGGACTGGACGGCTCCGGCCGCACCGAGGTGCTGGAGAACCTGTTCGGCGCCATGACCAAGGGCAGCGGCACCATCCGCCTCCATGGCAAGGAGATCAAGAACAAGTCCCCCCGGGAGGCCATCAAGAACGGCTTCGCCCTGCTGACGGAGGAGCGCCGTGCCACGGGTATTTTCGACATCCGTGACATCAAGGAGAACACGGTGATCTCCAGCCTGAATAACTATCTGCGCGGCGGCATCTGCCTCAGCGAGAAGGCCATGAAGAAGGATACCGACTGGGCCATTCAAGCTATGCACATCAAGACTCCCAGTCAGTCCACGCAGATCCGTTCGCTCTCCGGCGGCAACCAGCAGAAGGTCATTATCGGCCGCTGGCTTCTGACGAAGCCGGAGATCCTGCTGCTGGACGAGCCCACCCGCGGTATCGACGTGGGCGCTAAATACGAAATTTACCAGCTTATCCTCGACCTCGCCAAGGAGGGGAAGGGTGTCATCGTGGTGTCCTCCGAGATGCCGGAGCTGCTGGGCATTTGTGACCGTATTCTGGTCATGTCCAACGGCATTCTGGCCGGCGAGGTGGATGCACGCAGCACCAGTCAGGAGGAGATCCTGACGCTGGCGGCCAAATATGTGTAAGGAGGAGCGACTACCGTGAACAACGAAACGAAAGCGCAGGCAAAGGAAGCCAAAGTCCGCCAGCCGTGGACGGCCAAGCGGGTGGGCGACCTCCTGCTGAACAACGCACTGCTCATCATCATGGCCATCGCGGTCATCTATATCGCCATCAAGAACCCCAACTTCATCAAGCCCGCATCCCTCATCAACATCCTCTCCCAGACGGCGGCGTATCTGCCCGCTGCACTGGGTATCGCCGGATGTATCGTGCTGACCGGTACCGACCTGTCCGCAGGCCGCGTGGTGGGTCTGACCGCCTGCATCTCCGCGTCTCTGCTGCAGAATGCCGCCAACCTTGCCAACAAGATGTGGCCCGAGATCGGCACGCTGCCCATCATCGTGGTGATCCTGCTGGCGATGCTCATCGGCGCCGCCGTGGGCTGCTTCAACGGCTTCTTCGTGGCAAAGTTCAAGCTGCACCCCTTCATCGTGACGCTGGGTACGCAGCTGATCCTGTACACCTGCCTGCTGCTGTATGTCCAGATGGGCAACAACAAGGGTATGGCCATCTCCAACCTTGACCCGTCCTACACCAACTTCGTCAAGGGCAGCCTCTTCAAGATCGGCGGCGTTCCCATCCCCAACTATGTGCTGTTCGCCATCGTGCTGACGGCGGTGATGTGGTTCATCTGGAACAAGACAACCTTCGGCAAGAATATGTTCGCACTGGGCTCCAACGAGGAGGCCGCCCGTGTCTCCGGCGTCAACGTGTTCGCCGTGACGGTGGGCGTCTTTGCGCTGGCAGGCGCCATGTACGGCTTTACCGGTTTTATCGAGGGTGCCCGTATCGGCTCCAATACCGCCAACACCGGCCTGAACTATGAGCTGGACGCCATCGCGGCCTGCGTCATCGGCGGCGTGTCCTTCGTGGGCGGCATCGGTAAGATCAGAGGTATCGTCATCGGCGTTCTGATGCTGCGGCTGATCTTCGTGGGTCTGGCCATGGTAGGCGTGCCGCAGGATCTGCAGTACCTCATCAAGGGCGGCATCATCCTGTTTGCCTGTGCGCTGGATATGCGGAAATACCTGGTGAAAAAGTGATCTTACACAAAGATGGCGCGCATCTGCGAGCCATCTTTGTTTTTGGGAGAATATATGGTATACTGAACGTAAAAGCGTGATGATACCGCATGGAAACTGAGAGGGGGTCGGAGCCGTGGAGCTGTACCGTGTGCTGCTGGTGGACGATGAGGAGAATATCCGCGAGGGTATCAGCCGCAAAATGGACTGGCTGGGGCTGGGCTTCTCGCTGGTGGGCGAGGCCGCCAACGGACAGGACGCACTGGAGCTGGCGGAGGCCTTGCGGCCGGACGTGATCCTGACGGATATCAAGATGCCGTTTATGGACGGGCTGGAGCTGTGCCGGATCCTGACAGACCGGCTGCCCGCCTCCCGGTTCGTGGTGTTCTCCGGCTTCGACGCCTTTGAATATGCCAAGCAGGCCATCCAGATGAACGTGGTGGAGTATATCCTCAAGCCCATCAATGCCGATGAGCTGTCCGCGGTGCTGCGGCGGCTGAAGGAGGAACTGGATCGGGAGCGTGCGGAGCGGCGGAACATGGAGCTTCTCCGCAGCCGGTACACGGAGAACCTGCCCATCCTGCGGGAGCTGTTCTACACCAACCTGCTGGACGGCCACATCGAGCCGGGAACGGAGCGTGACCGGGCGGCGCGTCTGGACATCGACCTGCGGGGCGAGGAGTGGACGGTGGGCCTTGCCTACATCGGCAGCGACAACAGCCGGGATGCCCTGTCCACCCTGTCGGTGCAGAACCTGCTGGAGGAGACGCTGACGGCGGATCGGTGCAGGCTCTCCCTGTACAACGACTGGGTGGCGCTGATCGTCAGCCTGACGGAGACATTTACCATCTATGACCTGATCCGCAGCTTAGACCGCGCCTGTACGCTGGCGGCATCCTATCTGGGGCTGACGCTGACGGTGGGCGTGGGCGCACCCTGCCGGGAGCTGTCCGGTATGGCGCGCTCCTCCGCCGAGGCGCGGACGGCGCTGGAATACCGCTCCATGGTGGGCCGGGGACAGGTCATCTACATCGGCGACCTGGAGCCGGACGGCGGCCCCATCCTCTCCTTTGAGGAGGCGGACGAGCGGGCGCTGACCGCGGCGATCAAGCTGGGGAACGAGGAGGAGATCCGGCAGGCGGCTGCCGCGCTGGCGGGAAAGATCCGGCAGGCCAACCCCGCCGCCGGACAGTACCACCTGTTCCTCATGGAGCTGGTGACCCACCTTCTGAAGATGACCCGCCGCTCCGGCGTAGGGGTTGGAGGAGGTTTTCGGTACCGATTTTTCCCTCCCCATGCAGGAGACTGAGCTTCCTACGCTGGCAGAGCTGGAGGACTGGTGCGCCGAGCGCTGCCTGCGCCTCCACACCCTGATCCGCCGCCGCCAGACGGATACGGCGGGCCACACGGTGGAGACGGCCAAGGAGTATATCCGCCAGCACTACGCCGAGAGCGACCTGTCGGTGGAAAAGCTGTGCGCCTATCTGCATCTCAGCTCCACCTATTTTTCCACGCTGTTCAAGCGGGAGACAGGCACCAGCTTTACCGCCTACGTCACCAAGGTGCGGATGGAGGCGGCGGCCGAGGCCATCCGCAGCACGGAGGACAAGACGTACCTCATCGCCCAGCGGTGCGGGTACGACGATCCCAACTACTTCAGCTATGTGTTCAAGCGGCACTTCGGGGCGACGCCCACCAAGTACCGCAGTGAGGGGAAATAACAGACAGAGAGGGGAGCCGCCTGTGGAGAAAATAGCGTCCGGCTGGAAAGCACGGTGGAAGGCGCTGTACCACCGCTCCGGCATCCAGATGATCCTGTCTATCGCCTTCACCGCCGTGGCGGTGGTGGGTATGCTGTTTCTGGGCATAGCGCTGCTGCTGCGCTTCTCCTCCTCCGCCAACGAGGTGGCGGCGGAGAACAGCCAGCGGGTGCTGGCGCAGGTGAACTGGAGTCTGGACGGCTACCTGCGCAATATGATGCGGGTATCGGACACGGTGTATTACCGGGTCATCAAGAACGCGGATCTGGAGCAGGACGGCATGGCGCAGGAGCTGCACGACGCGCTGGAGCTGCTGTACGCCAAGGACAGGGACGTGCTGGTGTCGCTGGCGGTATTCGACGAGAACGGCGGACTGATCTCCGCCACTCCGCTGACGGAGCTGAAAAAAAGTGTGACGCCCAGCCGCGAGGGGTGGTTCACCACCGCCATGGAGCGCATTGAGAATCTGCATTTTTCCACGCCCCATGTGCAGAACCTGTTTGAGGATCCGGATTCGCGGTACCACTGGGTGGTCTCCCTCAGCCGCCATGTGGAGCTGACACGCGGGGGCAATATGGAGAGCGGTGTGCTGCTGGTGGACATGAACTTCAGCGGCATCGAGCAGATCTGCAAGGACGTGTCCTTCTCCAACGGGCAGGGCTACCTCTACCTCATCGACGGGAACGGAGAGGTCATCTACCACCCCCGCCAGCAGCTTCTCTACGCGGGCTTGCAGGAGGAGAACAATCTGACGGCCGCCGGGTATGCCGACGGTACCCATGCGGAGGTGTTTCAGTCCCAGAAGCGGCAGGTGACGGTGAAGACCGTGGGCTACACCGGCTGGAAGCTGGTGGGCGTGGTGCCGACGGAGACGCTGCGGGACAATTACAGCCAGCTTCTGCTGTTTGCCCTGTTTGTGGTGTCCTTCTCCATCTTTCTGCTGGTGTTCGTGAACCTGCGGCTTTCGGAGTGGATCACCGCACCCATGAAAAAGCTGGATCATGCGGTGAAGGAGCTGGAAAAGGGGGCGGAGTCCGTGGACTTCAACGTGGACGGCCCCTACGAGGTGGAGCATCTGAGCCGCTCAGTGCAGTCCATGGTATCCACCATGCGCCACCTGATGGAGGACATCCTCCAGCAGGAGGAGGAAAAGCGCCGCAGCGAGCTGGACGTGCTGCAATCCCAGATCAACCCGCATTTCCTGTACAACACGCTGGACAGCGTGGTGTGGATGACGGAGAACGGCCGGACGCAGGAGGCGGTGGTCATGCTGACGGCGCTGGCGCGGTTCTTCCGGATCTCCCTGAGCAAGGGCAGCAACATCATCCCCATCGGGGACGAGATCGAGCACGCGCGGAACTATCTGACCATCCAGAAGATGCGTTACAAGAATAAATTCTCTGCCGATATCACTGTGGAGCCGGGGGTCGAAAAGCTGTACACCATCAAGCTGATCGTCCAGCCCATTCTGGAAAACGCCATCTACCACGGCATGGAGTATGCCGACGGCGAGGGCGAGATCCACATCCGCGCCTTCCGCGAGGGAGAGCGGGTGATCATCGAGGTGGAGGACAACGGGCCGGGTATGTCGGAGGAGGTCGTGGAGCAGCTTCTGACACCCGGCAGGGAGCGGAGCGCCGCCAAGGCCAAGGGCTCCGGCATCGGCTTCCGCAACGTACACCAGCGTATCCGGCTGACCTTCGGCGGAGAGTACGGCCTGACCATCCACAGTGAGCCGGACAACGGGACGCTGGTGCGGATCTGTCTGCCCGCGCTGACGGAGGACGATGCGCGGAAATATCGGAAGGAGGGGGAGCAGTGAGTCGAAAAGCATGGTTGCAGCTGGTGCTTCCCCTGATCGGGCTGAGCGTACTGTTCTGGCTGCTGGCCTTCGCCCCCGGCGAAAAGCACCACCAGCCGCCGCTGCTGGAGATGTCCGTCATTCTGCGGGATGGGGACGGCGCCGTGTCCACCATGCGCAAGGGCATGGAGCAGGCGGCGCAGGATCTGAATGTGGAGCTGCGCTTTCTGATCCCCGCCGAGGATAACAGCGCCGCCCAGCAGGCACAGCTGCTGGAGCGCGAGGTGACGGGGGCGGCGTCTGCCGTCCTGCTGATACCGGCGGATCGGGAGGCGCTGGGCGACGCGGTATCCGCTGCCGCCGGAAAGACCACGCTGGTCACGGTGGAGACGGACATGACCGCATGGGGGGCGGCAGCTTCCATCACCATGGACCATCAGGAACTGGGCGCGGCACTGGGCGCGGCGGCGCTCAACGGCGTACCCGAGGGAGGTACGGTGCTGCTGCTGGACAGCCTGCCCGGTGACAACGGCATACGAGAGCGGATGGAGGCAGCCAAGGCCGTTCTGGAGCGAGAGGGGCGGCAG
>OKSO01000766.1_pt1 | contig 12157 bp, 9 predicted proteins | sample 1606241 | NCBI WGS metagenome assembly OKSO01 (sample SAMEA3879540, study PRJEB24766) | human gut metagenome | biome: human-associated habitat; feature: feces | place: USA | collected 1985/1987
AGGGGTCTATAATGGTGTCGTTGTGTCTGTTGCATTCTTGATTTTCGTTTTACTTGTTTTCGTTTACGGTCTTGTCACGTTGAGGGTGCCGGTCAGCCTGATGTCCTTTGACGAGGCGCCTACCATCAGGGTGAAGTCGCCCGGCTCGACCACGAAGCGCATGTCCTTGTCCCAGAGTGCCAGGTCGGCAGGACCGAGCCTGAATGTCACCATCTGGCTTTCGCCCGGCTTGAGGCTGATACGCTCGAAGCCACGCAACACCTGGGTATAGGTAGTCACCGTGCTGACCTCATCGCGCACATAGAGCTGCACCACCTCGTCGCCTTCGCGCGAGCCCACATTCTTGACCTTCGCCGTCACGGTCACGCTGTCGGTGGGCAGCATCGTGGAGCGCGAGATGCACAGGTCAGAGTATTCAAAGCGCGTGTAGCTCAGTCCGTGGCCAAAGGGGAAGAGGCAGCCCCAAAGCGAAGACTTGTTCTCGACGTCTGAGCCGGGCTTGAAGGGGAAGGCGTAGGGTATCTGGCCCACGGTGCGTGGCGTGGTACAGGTGAGGCGGCCTCCGGGATTGTAGACGCCGAAGATGACCTCAGCCACAGCCTGTCCGCCATACTCTCCGGGGAAGCAGGCATTGATGATGGCTGGCACGTGACGGGCGGCATAGTTGATGGTGGTAGCCCTGCCCGCCATCAGCACCAGCACCACAGGGCGGCCCGTAGCCACAATCTCTCTGAGCAGCTGTTCCTGACGGCCGGGCAGATTGAGCGTAGTGCGCGAGTTGCCTTCGCCCACGGTCTTGTCGTCGTCGCCCAGCACCACGATTACCGCCTCGGCGTCGCGTGCCACACTGACGGCAGAGTCCATCATGAGCCTCTCGTCGCGGGTCATCTCAAAGTCACCCACCTCGCTCTCGGGATAGTGGGGGTCGCGTATCTCGCAGCCCTTGGCATAGACCACCTCGGCCTGGGGCAGCAGCTGTCTTACGCCGTCGACCACCGACACCACGTCGGCATCCGCAGGACCGTAGCGGCTTATGGGGTGGGCATCGGCATTGGGACCTATCACCGCCACACGCTTCATCTGCGCGCTGAGGGGCAGGGTGGCGCAGTCGTTCTTGAGCAGCACCATCGACTGGCGGGCTGCGTCGAGCGCCAGCTGGCGGTGGGGCTCGCTGTGCACGATGCGGTCTACGCGGGCGGCGTCGCCACGGTAGGGCTGGTCGAAGAGCCCCAGCCAGAACTTCACCCTCAGCACCTCGCCCACGCGCTCGTCGAGCGTCTCGCGGCTTATCTTGCCGCTCGCCACAGCCTGGCGCAGAGGCGTGATAAACTCCGAGGGTTGGGTAAACTGTGTGCGCACGTTGAGACCGGCGTTGACAGCCAGTGCGCAGGCGTCTTCGTAGGAAGCAGCCACATGGTGCTTGGTGTAGAGGAACTCGAGGGCTTCGCTGTCAGACACCACGTAGCCCTTGAAGCCCCATTCGTGGCGCAGTATGTCGGTGAGAAACCGGCGGCTGCCAGTGATGGGCTCGCCGTTGTAGTCGTTGTACGAACTCATCACACCCAGCGCGCCGGCCTCAGCTATGGCCTTGCGGAAGGGTTCGAGGTAGAGGGTGCGCATTTCGCGCTCGCCCACATGGGGGTCGGTGCGGGTGTTGCCGTCTCGGCCTCCCACCGGGATGGAGTACACGGCAAAGTGCTTGGGGGTAGCCACCAGTCCGTGGGCTTGCAGTCCGATGACCATCTGCTTGCCCAGCTCGCCCACGAGATAAGGTTCTTCGCCATACGACTCCACACAGCGGCCCCAGCGGGGGTCTTGGGCTATGTCGAGTATAGGCGAGTAGATGTTGGTGTAGCCCAGCGCCACGGCTTCTTTGGCTTCTGCGTCGGCTATCTGCCTTATCAGCTGTCTGTTCCATGTGCTTCCCTGACCTGTCTGGTTGGGGAAGTAGGTGGCGCGATAGTGGCAGAGACCGCGTATGCCCTCGTTGGTGAAGTCGACGGGGATGCCCAGTCGGGTCTGTTCGACAAACCAGCGCTGCACGGCGTGGAGGGCGTCGATATGTCGCTTGAAGGGGAAGGCGTATTGGGCTCCGAAGCGGCCCACGCCGTTGTGCTGCTCGTCGATGTTGCCGATGCCGTCTTTCCACACCTCGTTCTTCCATCCCTCGGTGGGCAGGGCGTCGGCGAGCACGCGGCCCGAGCCATAGAGCGTAGCCAGCTGGCAGGTCTTTTCCTCTATGGTCATCTGCTGCAGCAGGTCGGCCACGCGGGCATCAATCGGGGCGCGGCTGTCTTCATAGACATCCATGTGCCCGTTCTTGTTGAAGTCTATCCAACCTTTGTGGTAGATGCGCTGGGCTTCTGCGTGCTGTCCAGACAGAAGCGCCAGCATCAGCGCCAGCGCTACAAGGACAGTGCGCCGGCTCTTGTACATAGTTTGTTTGGTCATATATAGTCAGTCCATTGTCGGGCTGATGTGCAGCAACCCTCCCGGGCGCGTTCAGCCGCTATATATATAAAAGGTATCGCGCGCGAGGCGATGCCGTCAGCCCCGATGGCGCTTGCGGACACAGTCGGGGCAGATGCCTTTGACCATGTAGTCGATGGTGGAGACTCTGAAGCCTTCGGGCACATCTATCTTGGGTATGGCCACATGGTCCAGGCAGAATGTCTTGCGACACTCCTCGCAGTAGAAATGGGCGTGGCGGTCGTCGTCGACGTCATGATGGTGGCTGCGGCAGAGTTCGTATTTCACCTCGCCGTTGCCACCCTCGATGGCGTGTACCAGCTGGCGCTTGTAGAATTCGGCCAGGGCGCGGTAGATGCCCGACTTGTCAATGGTGACGATGCTGGCTTCGAGCTCGCTCATCGACATGGGTCTGCCAGCCCGGTCCAGCGCCTCGGCTATCACGATGCGGTTGGCTGTGGCTCTGATGCCGTGCTTGGCGAGCATCTGTGCATAGTCGTCCGGTTTCATCTGCGTGGTAGGGTGGTTAGCGTTCAAACTCCAGAGTGCCGAAGAAGTCGGGACGGTGGAAGTTGGGCGAAGGCAGGTCTATGCGGTTCCACGACAGGAAGTGGGGAGTCTGCAGCTTGTCGCCACACTTGTAGAAATTGGCTTTCATGCGGGCTCCGTCGAGAGTGGCTATCTGTGAGTGGAAGGCTGTGCCTGTGGGGATGATGAGCGCCATGTGCCATGTGGTGGGCTCTATGCGCTCGGCAAATGGTGTGCGCCCCAGCGACGACCAGCGGCTTATGGCGTTGAGTACCTCGGCAGGAGCGGCCTCGCGGGCCTCGCGGGTCTCGCCGCAACCCACCAGCACCGTGCCGGCACAGTTGGTCTCTACATTATAATACACGTTGCCGCCCTCGGGCTGGAAGAAGAATTCGCAGCAGCTGTCTTCCCACACGCGGCCGTTGTCGTGGGGAGCCACGGCGGCCACCGACTGCTCGCTTACGCGGTATTCTATCAGCACGGCATCGCCCTTGTGGGCTATACGAAACTCTACCTTGGGGGCATAGGGATAATCGGCCGCCCAGTCTACGCAGTCGATGGGCTGGAACTCCACTCCCTGGGCGTCGAGCAGTGCCGGAACATCCTCGGCACGAGCCACGCTGGTGGCTATCTTCTTTACACAGAGATGTTTCATATCTTTCTTCGGGTTATTTACACTGGTTGATGAAGTCGCGCATGTATTGCTGCTGAGCATATACTTCGCGGAAGAGCTGCAACTGGTTGCGAGTGCGCACCAGATTATGCTCAGGATACTTAATTTTGTAATATGTGTCGCCATTGATGTAGTCGGTGAGGAATCTTACGCATTGCATGTAGGGGAAGAGGGCGACGGCGTAGGGCAGATTGTCGCGCTCTGCCGGGGTGAGGAATGTGGCCGACTCGAGATAGCCTCGGGTAAAGGCTTCGAAGATGTCGCGGCGGAAGGCTACACGCTCAATGGCAGGGTCGTCCTCGGCCACGGCGTTGGCACCGGTGCGCAGGAAGTCGCCATAGTCAGAGAAGACAAAGCTGGGCATCACCGTGTCGAGGTCGATGACGCAGAGCACGCGGCCGTCTTCGTCGAACATCATGTTGTTGACCTTGGTGTCGCAGTGGCAGATGCGCTTGGGCAGCACACCGTCTCTCCCCATCTGCTCGGCCTTGCACATCTCCTCGGCATGGGTCTCCAGCTCGTCCACCATGTCCTTGACCTCAGCCAGACGGCCTACGGGGTCTTGGGCCACGGCGTCGCGCAGCTGGCGCATACGCAGTTCCATATTGTGGAAGTCGGGGATGGTCTCGCCTAAGGGCTCGTCGAGGTCTACCAACATGGCTTCAAAGTGGCCGAAAGCCTTGCCGGCATAGTAAGAGTATTCGGGGTTGACGGCCTCGAAGGTCTTGGCACGGGGGATGAACACCATCACGCGCCAGTAGCGGTCGGCATCGTCGTGCCAGTAGGTCTTGCCCTCGGCGGTGGGTACAAAGCGGAGCACGCGGCGGTCTATGTCGTCGGCACCTTCAGCCTCGAGCTTGCGGCGTATGTGGGCGGTTACAGCCTCGATGTTGTGCTGCAGCAACTCTACATCCTGGAAGATGGCGTTGTTGATGCGCTGCAGCACGTAGTCGGGCGCATCGCCTTCGGTCGTCACCTTGTAGGTGTCGTTTATCAGTCCGTTACCCAGGGGAGCCACCGCGATGACGGGCGCCTCGACCTCAAATTGAGCTACAATAGCTTTCAGTTCTTTTTCGTCCATGTCTTCATGATTTGTAATTGCTACAAAATTACGACATTATTTCTCCAATGCCAAATATTTCAACCACTATCTCTTCTGCCGTCCTCGTAAAAATCGTCACAGCCCGCTCTCCGGCCATGTCGGCGGCGACGATGGGCATGGCGGTGGCAATGACGGGTAGGGCTGTTCGGCGAGGAATGGCCGTAGCGAGGCGGGATGGCGCCGCCACCGTCTTCAAGTCTGTTGCAAGTCGCGAAATGGTGAAATCAGGTCTTGCCGTCATCGTTGCCCACCTCGCATCGCCTAAATCAAAGTCCGCAATGCAGATAAATGTCGTCTCGGGCGTGTTTGCAACCCGGTTGCATGCGAAATCTTGTACCTTTGTCGCCGTAAACATTAAAAGCAATACTGTATGTCACATCATCATCACCATCATCATAGTGGTTCTCGTCGCAAGGTGGCTCTTATCCTTGCGGCATCGTTGCTGCTTGCTGTCGCAGCGTGGGTAGAGCATGCGCTGGCGCTGCCCACCTGGCAGCTGCTGCTGGTCTATCTGGTCCCCTATCTGCTCGTGGGCGCGTCGACGCTGCGCGAGGCAGCCGAGGGCATAGTGCATGGCCGCGTGTTCAATGAAGACTTTCTGATGGCAGTCGCCACCATCGGTGCCCTCGCCATCGGGTTCATGCCCGGCGCCGACACCGAGTTTGCCGAGGCGGTCTTTGTGATGCTTTTCTTCCAGGTGGGCGAGCTCTTTGAGGGCTACGCCGAGGGCCGCAGCCGCGATAGCATTGCCCATCTCGTAGAGGTGCGCCCCGATACCGCCCATGTGGAGCGCAGAGGGGCGGTGGAGACCGTTGCGCCCGATGAGGTGGCTGTGGGCGAGACCATCGTGGTAAGCCCCGGCGAGCGCGTGCCTCTCGACGGTGTCATCCTCTCTGGCCAGGCTTCGCTCAACACGGTGGCTCTCACCGGCGAGAGCATGCCGCGCGATGTCGGCGAGGGCGACGAGATAGTCTCTGGCTGCATCAATCTCTCGGGTGTGCTCCGGGTTCGTACCACCCGCTCGTTTGGCGAAAGCACCGTGTCGCGTATCATCCATCTTGTCGAGAGCGCCAATGAACAGAAGTCGCGCAGCGAGTCGTTTATCTCCCGCTTTGCCCGTGTCTATACCCCCATCGTGGTCATCTCTGCCGTCCTGCTGGCTGTGGTTCCGCCCCTCTTCTTTGGCGGTATGGCAGTCTTCGCCCAGTGGCTCCACCGAGCCCTTATCTTCCTCGTCGTGTCGTGTCCCTGTGCGCTGGTCATCAGCGTGCCTCTCACCTTCTTCGGCGGACTTGGCGGGGCGTCGCGTCGCGGCATACTCATCAAGGGCAGCAACTACATGGACACCCTGGCGCGGCTCCACACCGTGGTCTTCGACAAGACGGGCACCCTCACCCACGGCGAGTTCTCGGTGGTGGCTGTACATCCCGAGAAATGCGACGAGCGCGAACTGCTGCATCTCGCCGCCCATGTCGAACACTATTCCACCCACCCCATAGCGGCGGCGCTGCGCGAGGCTTTCCCCAGTGAGGCCACCGACGGATGCCGCGTCGAGGCGGTCGAGGAACTGAGCGGTCGGGGCATCCGTGCACGGGTAGACGGTCGCATCGTGTGCGTGGGCAATGCCAAGATGATGGGCGACCTGGGCGTGGAGTGGCACGACTGCCATCTCGTGGGTACCATCATCCATGTGGCTATCGACGGGCGCTATGCCGGCCACATAGTCATCAACGACCGCGTCAAGGCCGACAGCCCTCAGGCTGTGGCAGACCTCAAGACTCTGGGAGTGGGTCATACCGTGATGCTCACGGGCGACCGCGAGGCTGTGGCTGCCGATGTGGCGCGCCAGACGGGCATCGACGAGTATCATGCCCAACTGCTGCCTATCGACAAGGTGTCTCACGTGGAGCGTCTGTTGGCTGCGGCTCCACGGGGTGCCACTCTGGCGTTTGTGGGCGACGGCATCAACGACGCCCCCGTGCTCAAGCGTGCCGACGTGGGCATAGCCATGGGAGCCTTGGGCAGCGATGCCGCGATAGAGGCAGCCGACGTGGTGCTCATGGACGACTCGCCCGCCAAGATAGCCACTGCCGTGCGCATCTCGCGGCGCACCATCGCCATAGCCCATCAGAATGTGTGGTTTGCCATAGGCGTCAAGGTGGCAATCCTTGCTCTCGCCACCGTAGGGTTGGGCACCATGTGGATGGCGGTCTTCGCCGATGTGGGCGTCACCGTGCTGGCTGTGCTCAACGCCATGCGCGCCCTCGTGGCTGGCGGCAACCGGTAGCTGCAGGGTTCCCCGGCTGCGCGGAATGTATTATAGGGAACAGCGCAGGAAACCTGCCTGAACATAATGGGCCCAAGTCAACGCGCGGCAACGGTCTGCGACGCCGTGCGGGCCATGACGGTTGGACGGTGAGTCTCTTCGCCTGACATAAGAAATCCCCATAGCCGCCCCGGGTGGGTGGCTATGGGGATGAGTGTTATTGGCAGCCGCCTTGGCGGCGGTGATTACTTGCTGAACTTCTCTACCTGCTGACGTATCAGCTCCTGGTCGTCGAAGTAGTTGATCTGCATGGCTGCGCGCACTTCGTCCATGGTCTTTGCGGCGGTTTCGCGTGCGGCCTCCGAGCCCTTCTTGAGTATGTTGAATATCTCGGGGATATCCTGCTCCCATTCGTGGCGACGGGTGCGGATGGGGTCGAGCATCTTGTTGATTACGCTGTTGAGGAACTTCTTGCAGGTGCCGTCGCCGATACCTCCCTGCACATACTGCTGCTTCAGGGCTTCGAGGTTCTCAAACTCGGGCCAGAACTCGGCGAAGTCTTCGTCGGTGCTGAAGGCTTCGAGGTATGTGAATACGGCGTTGCCCTCGAGGTGGCCGGGCTCTTCCATGCTCATACGTGGCTCGCCGTTAGACATCTTCTTGACCTTTTTCCATACAGTTGCCGCATCGTCGCTCAGATAGATACAGTTGCCGAGACTCTTGCTCATCTTTTCCTTGCCGTCGGTACCGGGCAGGCGTCTGCACACGGCCTGCTCGGGCAGCAGGATATTGGGCTCGACGAGCACCTCGCCGTAGGTCTGGTTGAAGCGGCGCACCAGCTCGCGTGTCACCTCGAGCATGGGCTCCTGGTCTTCGCCTGCGGGCACGGTGGTAGCCTTGAAGGCAGTGATGTCGGCGGCCTGAGAGACAGGGTAGCAGAAGAAGCCGAGGGGGAGGTTGGCCTCGAAGTTGCGCATCTTGATTTCGGTCTTAACCGTAGGGTTGCGCTGCACGCGCGACACGCTGATGAGGTTGGAGAGATAGGTGGTGAGCTCGGCGAGCTCGGGTATCTGGCTCTGGATGAAAAGCGTACACTTCTGTGGGTCGAGTCCACATGAGAGATAGTCGAGCGCCACCTCTATGATATTCTGTCTTATCTTCTCGGGGTTGTCGGCATTGTCGGTGAGCGCCTGCACATCGGCCATGAACACGAACATGCGTTCATAGTCGCCTGCGTCTTGCAGCAACACCCTTCTGCGGAGTGAGCCGATGTAGTGTCCCAAGTGTAATTTGCCGGTGGGACGGTCGCCGGTAAGAATGATTTTTCCCATTGTCGTTATGTGATATTCTTAGAGTTACTAATCCATGATGCCTATAAATCGCAGCACGTCGTTGAGGTTGGCTACGACCATGAGGAGTACGAGTATGCCTATGCCGATGTATTCAGCCCATATCATGAAGTTTTCCGAGGGCTTGCGGCGGGTTATCATCTCGTAGAGCAGGAACAGCACGTGTCCTCCGTCGAGTGCGGGGATGGGCAGGAGGTTCATGAAGGCGAGGATGATACTCAGGAAGGCGGTCATCATCCAGAACATGTGCCAGTCCCAAGTCGGGGGGAAGAGGCTGCCGATGGCTCCAAATCCACCGAGACTCTTGACGCCGTCGGTCGAGAATACGTACTTCATGTCGTTGACATAGCCCTTGAGGATGTTGATGCCGTAGCGTGTGCCTGCGGGGAAACTCTCAAAGAAGCCGTACTCTACCTTGACGGGCTCGTAGTAGGAGAGGAGCGAGGTGAGGCCTACGCCCATCTTCATCTCGGGGGTGAGCACCAGCTGGGTCTCCACGGTGTCCTTGGCGTTGGCGTAGGTGATGCTTACGGTGCGCAGAGCGAGGCTGTCGCTGCCGGTCTTGGCGTCTTCGAGCTTCTTGTTCAGCCCGGCCATGATGTCCTGAAACTCGTTCCATGTCTCAATCCTGGTGCCGTTGAGGGCGATGATGCGGTCGCCTTTGGCTATTCCAGCCTTCTGTGCCGGAGAGCCTTCCTCGGTGATAGCCACCTCTGAAGGGATGAAGGGGGCGACAAACCGTGGCGACTGCTTGATCATATCGAGCAGATTGAGATTGCCGGGGAGGTGAAGGCTGATGTGCTTGCCGTCGCGGATGATGTCTACGCGGGTGGCTTCAGAGAGTTCGCGCACCAGGTCGATGTTGAAGTCCTTGAACGTGCCAAGGTCGGTGCCCAGCAGGATGTCGTGGTCGGCAAATCCCAGTGCCTTGGCCTCCTTGTTGAACTTCATACCCATGGTCATGTCCTTGGTCGGGACAAACTGTTCGCCCCAGACGAAGAGCACCATGGAGTAGATGAAGAGCGCGAGGAGGAAGTTGACCAGCACGCCGCCAATCATGACCAGCAGTCGCTGCCAAGCGGGCTTGGAGCGGAACTCCCAGGGCTGGGCAGGCTTTGCCATCTGCTCTTTGTCGAAGCTCTCGTCTATCATACCGGCTATCTTGCAGTAGCCGCCCAGTGGCAGCCAGCCTACGCCATACTCGGTGTCGCTGGTCTTGGGCTTGAAGCTGAAGAGCTTGCCCGACCACTTGCCGATACTCATATCGAAGAAGATGAAGAATTTCTCTACTCTTATGCCGAAGAGCTTGGAAAAGAACATGTGTCCTCCTTCATGCAGGAAGACAAGCAGCGAGATTGCCAGAACGAACTGGAGCAGTCTGATTAAAAATATTTCCATTATGATGATTATAACAATTTGTTTAACTGAGTAACTGGGCAGCCACACGGCGTGCCTCGGCGTCGGTCTGGATGTAGACGTCGTAGTCGGGCGAGGCGTCGAAGGAAACCAGGTTCATGGTGCGCTCGATGACGTCGGCCATCTGGAGGAAGCCGCAACGGTTGTGGCGGAACGCCTCGTTCACCACCTCGTTGGCGGCATTGACGATACAGGGCATGTTGCCGCCCTTGCGGATGGAGTCAAACGCCAGGGCAAGACACTTGAACTTGCGCATATCGGGCTCGTAGAACTCGAGGCTCTTGCCATAGAGGTTGAGCCTGTCGCCACGCAGGGGGAGACGGTCGGGGTAGGAGAAGGCATACTGGATGGGCATGCGCATATCGGGCACGCCCAGCTGGGCCTTGACCGAGCCGTCGACAAACTCGACGGCGCTATGCACGATGCTCTGCGGATGCACGAGCACCTGGATGCGGTCGGCTTCGACGCCGAAGAGCCACTTGGCTTCGATGACCTCGAAGCCCTTGTTCATCAGCGAAGCCGAGTCGATGGTAATCTTGGCGCCCATGGTCCAAGTGGGGTGCTTGAGGGCGTCGGCGGCAGTGACCGAGCAGAGCTGCTGGTCGGTGAAGGTGCGGAAGGGACCGCCCGAGCAGGTGAGCCAAATACAATGAGCCTCGCGCGGGTTCTCCCCCAGATAGCACTGGTAGATGGCGGAGTGCTCAGAGTCGACTGGAATAAGCTGGCCCGGTTGCGCCAACGGCATAAGCAAGTCGCCACCGACGACGAGGGACTCCTTGTTGGCAAGGGCAAGGCGCTTATTTAAGGTCAAGGCCGCATGGCTCGCCTCGAGACCGGCGGCGCCCACAATAGCAACGAGCACGCAGTCGACATCGTCGCGACGCGCGAGCTCGCAAACCGCCTGCGCGCCAACGCCGAGCTTCGTTCCCTCGGGCAACTCCTGCAGCACGGCGTCATCGCCATGAGCGACATCGGCCACGGCAACCGCCGGAACCGAGAACTCGCGGGCAGCGGCAACGAGCTCGGAGGTGCTGGAGTTAACGGACAGCGCCGTCACCTGCAGGCGATCGGCATGCTGACGGCACACATCGAGCGCCTGGGTGCCGATGGAGCCCGTACAACCCAGGATGGCAACACGGAGGCGTCCATCGGGGCCATACGTCGTCTGGAATGACATTACAGCACGCCTCCGATCATCAGCATCAGCTGCGCGGTGATGCAGCCGAAGATAAGCGAATCGCTACGATCGAGCATACCGCCGTGGCCCGGGATAAGGTTACCGGAATCCTTGACGCCCACACCGCGCTTGATACGCGACTCGATGAGGTCGCCGATAACGCCCAAAATGGACACGACCACGCCGCATAGCAGCGCATAGGGCAGGCTGAGCTTGTAGAAGTGCGTCGCCCACAGGATGAGCCAAATCAAAACCGAGCCCAGGATGCCGCCGACAAACCCCTCCCAGCTCTTTTTGGGAGAGATCTTGGGAACCATCTTGTGTTTGCCGATACGGCTACCCACGATGTAGGCAAACGAATCGGAGACCCAAAGGGACGCGCAAACGCCCACCGAAAGCAGGGCGCCGGCAAAACCGGGCACGGCATCGCGCAGCAGCACGATAGCCGACAGCATAAAGCCAGTGTAGATGGGACCCATGAGCGTCACGGCCACATCAGAGATGCGGGTACGCGGCGACCAGACATACCAAATACCCACAGCGAGCATCAGGGCAAAAAGCAGGGCATTCAGCAGCATCGAATCGCCCAACGCCGACAGCGGAAAGAGTACGGCGGCAGCGATACCCATGCGCTCGTTAGCCATCTTGCCATCGAGCCTCGTCATACGGAAAAACTCATAGCAGCACAGACCGCTCATGACAGAAACAAAGATGGCCGTGGGCACAATACCCAAAACGAGGCACAGGATAAAGACAACGGCATAGACGATACCGGCGGCGGCACGGGTAATAAAGCCCGCCAGCCACGAACCGGTGCCGCTCTTCGCTGCAGGCGCTCCCGCAGTGGCAGCTTTGCGCGCAGGCGTCTTGGGAGAAGATGCCTTGGGACGATCGGACACGATTAAGCCTCCTCGGTCTTGCTCAGTCCACCAAACCTACGGTCACGGCCCTGATAGGCCAAAATGGCGTCGACAAGGCCCCAACGATCAAAGTCGGGCCAATAGGTATCGGTGACGTAGAACTCGGAATAAGCCACCTGCCACAGCAGATAGTTCGAAAGGCGCAGCTCACCAGAGGTGCGAATCACAAGCTCAGGATCGGGAAGACCGGCGGTATAAAGGTGGGAAGCCACCATGTCGTCATCAATTGCGGCAGGATCAATCTTACCGGCGGCAAC
>OKSO01000775.1_pt1 | contig 12076 bp, 12 predicted proteins | sample 1606241 | NCBI WGS metagenome assembly OKSO01 (sample SAMEA3879540, study PRJEB24766) | human gut metagenome | biome: human-associated habitat; feature: feces | place: USA | collected 1985/1987
TGGAATCAGGAGCGCGAAAAGGCCGGTCTCGATCAGGACATGAGCGAGGACACCACCACCTCTGTCAAGGTTGCCGTCGAAGGTCTCAAGAAGATCATTCTGCGCGACCGCGAGCTTGCCGCCCTCCCGAAGCACGAACAGAAGCTGCTCGAAAAGAAAGAAAAGGGGCTTCTCCATGAGTGATAAAAAGGTCATCGGTATCCTCGGCGGCATGGGGCCTCTCGCCACTGCCGACCTTTTTCAGAAGATCACCCTCCACACCGCCGCCGCCTGCGATCAGGCGCACCCGCGCGTGTGCATCGACTCCAACACGAATATCGCCGACCGCACGGCTGCGCTCCTTCACGGCGGCGCAGACCCCGTACCCGAGATGGTCAAGAGCGCGCAGCGCCTTGCGTCCATCGGCGCAGATTTTCTCATCATGCCCTGCAACACCGCGCATAATTTTTACGATGCCGTCGCCTCCTCTGTTTCCATTCCCGTTCTGCACATGATCGCCATTACGCGTGATGCACTCAAGGCCCGCGGCATCAAATGTGCCGGCCTTCTTGCGACCGACGGCACCGTGCAGACCGGCATCTATCAGCGCACATTTGCCGGCAGCGGCGTTGACCTTCTGACCCCTGACGATCCAGCCGATCAGGCCGCCGTCATGGACATCATCTATAACGGCGTCAAGGCCGGCGACCTCACGCACGACGCAACCGCGTTCCGCGCGGCCTGCGAGCATCTGCTCGCGCGCGGTGCCGAGGTGCTCATTCTCGGCTGCACCGAGCTTCCCCCCGCGTTCGATATTTATCGTCTGGATTACCCCAACGTCGACCCCACCCTTGAGCTGGCGCTTGCTGCCATTCGCGCTGCCGGCTGCGAGACGAAATAAGGAGTCTGCTATGAGTTACGCTGATCAGGTCTTTCGCGCCAACTGCCTTGATATTCTGCAAAACGGTGTGCGCGACGATGACCTTACCGTCCGCCCCCACTGGGCCGACGGCACACCCGCCCATACCATCAAGAAGTTTGGTCTTGTCAACCGCTATGATTTGCAGCGGGAGTTCCCCATTCTCACGCTTCGCCGCACCTACCTCAAAAGCGCGGTGGATGAGCTTCTCTGGATCTGGCAGAAAAAGTCCAACAACGTCCATGACCTTTCCTCCCACATCTGGGACGCCTGGGCAGACGAAACCGGCTCCATCGGCAAGGCCTACGGCTATCAGCTCGGCGTAAAGCACCAGTACAAAGAAGGCCTGTTCGACCAGGTCGACCGCGTGCTCTACGATCTCAAGCACAACCCCGCTTCCCGCCGCATTCTCACCAATCTTTACAACTTCGAAGATCTTCACGAAATGCATCTGTACCCCTGCGCCTACTCCATGACCTTCAACGTATCAAACGGCACGCTGAACGCCATCCTGAACCAGCGCTCGCAGGACATGCTCGCCGCCAACAACTGGAACGTCTGCCAGTACGCGGTGCTCGTCCACATGCTCGCGCAGGTCTCCGGACTCAAGGCAGGCGAACTCGTCCACGTCATCGCTGACGCGCACATTTACGACCGCCACATTCCCATCATCGAAAAAATGCTCTCCGAGCCCGAGCACCCTGCTCCTGAATTTTCCCTTGACCCTGCCGTGACGGATTTCTACGCCTTCACGCCCGACAGTGTCCGCCTGGGAAACTACTGTTTCAGTCCCTTTGAAGATAAGATCCCTATTGCCGTCTGACCTTTTGCACCGGCAAAATTTATAGAGAAAGCCATGGAGTTGATACTATGACCGCAATCGTCTGCGTTTCCAAAAGCTGGGGCATCGGCCGCGACGGCGCGCTGCTGTTCCTCATTTCCGACGATCACAAGCGTTTCCGCTCGCTCACCGTCGGCAAGACCGTCATTCTCGGCCACAAGACCCTCGACACCTTCCCCGGCGGCCGCCCCCTCAAGGATCGCCGCAACATCGTCCTCTCCCACCGCGACCTTGACATTCCCGGCGCGGAGATTGCCCACTCGTTTGATGAGGCTGCCGCTCTCGGCGGCGACGATGCCATCGTCATCGGCGGTGCCAGCGTCTACATGGCGCTGCTCGCCCGCTGCGACCGCGTCTATGTCACCAAGGTCGACGCCGACCCGGACGCCGACAGCTTCTTCCCCAACCTCGACGACAATCCCGACTGGCGCATCGATTCCGAGAGCGAAGTTTTTGAGGAAAACGGTCTCAAATTCCAATACGTCGACTATGTCCGCAACTGAAAAGAGGGGCCAATGCCCCTCTTTTTTGCGCCCTAAAGGGCACGTGGAAGCAGCGCCAGCGGCGCTGCACGGGAAAAGGGGGCTATTCTCTTTCGCGAAAGAGAATAGCCCCCTTTAAATCCCCCAAGAGAAAGGTTTCGATTGGCAGTCTGAGGCTCGAACAGCCTTTATGCCTCCGGAATGCAAATGCCTGCGCGCGGCTTCGCCGCGTTTGGTGTTGCTATACGACTTGACTCTCTCCTATTATCCGCTGTTGCGCAGCCGTTGGCGGCTCTGCTGCCTTACGGATGCGGCACACCCCTTGCGGGTGCCGCTCTGCTGATCTCGTGGAGGTGCAGCCTAATTTCCGTCTACTTTGGATTTGTACGATCTTGCTACTGCCTGCCAAGGCGGCATTGCTGCGCTCGCCGCGGTTAGGTGGTGCGTTTCTCGCGGGGATAGGGTTCTTTTTCGTCGGTCAGGCCGACGAGATAGTCGATGCTTGTATGGTAGAATCCGGCGAGCTGCCCGGCGTATTCCAGCGGAAGCGCTCGCTCACCGCGCTCGTATTTGGAATAGAGCGACTGGTCGCACATCAAAAATTCTGCGATCTGCTTTTGCGTGAAGTCTTTATCCTCCCGCAAATCACGAATCCGTAACTTCATTTACATCACCACTGCGATTATATCGTAAGACAATATGTCCTATTGACTTTTTGGACATATTGTCCTAAAATGAGCATTGAGGTGATTTCATGGAGAAGCAAACCTGCAATGATTGCGAGCATTTTCGCAGACATTATATCTTTACCGATGGAGAATACAGGGCATTGTACTACGGTCACTGCACCAGCAGGCGCTGCAAAAAACGAGAGGCGGACACCCCCGCCTGTGAAGATTTTACTCTCAAATCACCCCCACCCAAAGACCCCGCCAAATACTACATCGCCCACATCAAACTAATTCCAGCAGAAGACTGAAAAGCGCGGCGAGCGCAGCAATGCCGCGCCCGCAGGCAGTCTGCCGCCGGTCCACCGTCACTCGCGCCTCACGATAGTAAGGCGCGGTTGCAACCAGTAACGAATCGCAGAAGCTTCATGGCGAAGCCATGTACACCGCACCTGATTACCCGCAAGGGGTATGCCACATCCGTAAGGCAGCAAAGCTGCCAACGGCTGTGCAATCCGCAGGCTGAGCAGCTCTTCAAGCCCCAGACCGGCAATGTCGGGGATCGAGGGGCCCTCCCCTCGCGTTCTCTTGGGGGTTCAAGGGGGCCATTCTCTCACGTGAGAGAATGGCCCCCTTTCCCGCGTCCCTGCACCGTGCAGGGCCAAAAGCGGCGCTGCCGCGCTGCATCACGCGCAGCGGAACGCTTCCACAGCCGCCCCATCCGCGCAGCGATACAGCCGCCCGCCCTTGGCGTAAAACGTCTCATTTCCCTCGTCGCATTCGACGTTCCAGCGCAGACGCCACACTGTCTCGGCTCCGTTTTCGTCATAGCCCTGCCAGCCGAAGCAGCTGACCTCGTTCAGCGCTTTCACGTTCCTCCCAAGCCGCAGTGTCACCGTGCAGTCGACGATCTTCGCGTTCGGATAGTCCTTTTCCGCGTCCGCCGCAACTTTCTCGTCACCGAAGACGACCTGGGTATTCCATATCTCCGGCGCGTTCAGCGCAAACGCCGTTGGCACACCGCGGCCGATATACCCGCCGAGCGCCGTCACCTTGTAGCCGTGCACTTCATCGGGAATGACGATCACCGCGCCGTCGCTCCCGTCCCAGTCAACGTCCGCCGCAAAGGCTTGATGCGTCACCAGGTTGCGGTAGTAGCGCTGCCCGTCTGTGTCTGTCCAGTCCGCCGCGCGGTATCCCTGCGCACCGGTCAGCATCCATAAGAGGACTCCGACCGCCGCGGCGATCAGCGCGACCGGCAGCGCGATCGCGCCCATCTTTCCGGAATGTTTCTTCTGCATGGCAATACTCCTTTCTTCATCCTTGCAAAGGGTCTTTTCATTTCCATCCAAGTTGATTATAATAGACAGACAACGCATATGTCAAGGAGGTCCACCGCATGGCGACGCTCAACACCGATATCCGCTATATCAAGGGCGTGGGCGAAGCGCGCGCCAAGGCGCTTGCCAGGCTCGGCATCACCGACCTGCGCTCCCTCCTTTCCTACTTTCCCCGCGCCTACGACGACCGCCGTGCGTACAAGAAGATCGCCGACCTCATCCCTGGCGAGAATGCCTGTGTCTGCGCCGTCATCGCGGGCGAGCCCAAGCTCTCGCGCATTCGCAAGGGGCTTGATCTCGTCAAGCTCCGCGTCGTCGACGAGACTGGTGCGCTCGAGCTCACCTATTTCAACCAATCTTACCTCAAAAACACATTCCACACCGGTGACACCTACGTCTTCTTCGGCCGCGCCGAGGGCACGCCCCGCCGCCCGCAGATGACCAATCCCCTCTTTGAGCGCGAGGGCGCGCATCAGCTCACGGGCCGCATCATGCCCATCTACCCGCTCACCGCGGGCGTCAGCCAGTCGATGCTCTATAAGGCCGTCGAGCAGGGGCTTGCTTCCTGCGTCGACGAGCTGCCCGACATTCTGCCCGAGGACGTGCACCTTGCCCACCAGCTCTGCCATACACGCTTTGCCTACGAAAATATTCATTTTCCCTCCAGTGACGAAGCCCTTGCCGCCGCGCGCCGCCGCCTTGCCTTCGAAGAGCTGTTTCTGCTCGCGCTGGGGCTTAAATTGCTGCGCTCGCGCCGCACGTTCGTCGCGGGAAAGCAGTGCAAAACGGTCGACCTCTCGCCTTTTTTTGCAGCTCTTCCCTTTTCCCTCACCGCTGCGCAGCGCCGCGCCGTCGACGACATCGCGCGCGACCTCTCGCTCGATCGCCCGATGAACCGCCTCTGTCAGGGCGACGTTGGCTCAGGCAAAACGATGGTCGCTGCCGCCGCCATTTACATGGCCGCGAAAAACGGTCTTCAATGCGCCCTCATGGCGCCGACCGAGATCCTCGCCGAGCAGCACTACCGCTCGCTTGCGCCGCTGCTTGAGCCCCTCGGCATCTCCTGCGCGCTGCTCACGGCCTCCACGAAGGCAAAGGAGCGCCGCGCCCTGAACGAAGCGCTCCGCTCCGGCGAGCTTTCCCTCGTCATCGGCACGCACGCCCTGCTCTCGCCCGATGTGCAGTATCAGAACCTCGGCCTCGTCGTCACCGACGAGCAGCACCGTTTCGGTGTCGATCAGCGCGCCGCGCTCTCCGCCAAGGGGGAAAACCCGCATCTTCTCGTCATGTCGGCAACGCCCATTCCGCGTACGCTCGCGCTGATGATCTACGGCGATCTCGATGTGTCCGTTCTCGATGAGCTCCCCCCCGGGCGGCAGAAGATCGACACCTTCGCCGTTCCCTCGAGCTATCACGCGCGCATCTACGCTTTTTTGCGCAAGCTCGTGCAGGAGGGCAGGCAAGCCTACATCGTCTGCCCCATGGTCGCGGAAAACGACGAGCTGCCCGACGAGCGCAAGGCCGTCACCGCCTACGCAGCGCACCTGCAAACGGAAGTTTTCCCCGACCTTCGCGTCGCCCCCATCCACGGCAAGATGAAGCCGAAGGAGAAGGACGCCGTCATGCGCGCCTTTGCCGCGCATGAGATCGATGTTCTCGTTTCCACCACCGTCATCGAGGTCGGCGTCGACGTGCCGAACGCCGCGCTCATGCTCATCGAAAACGCCGAGTGCTTCGGCCTCTCCCAGCTCCACCAGCTGCGCGGCCGCGTCGGGCGCGGACAGCACAAGTCCTACTGCGTCCTCGTTTCCGACAACAAGGGCGAGGAAAACAAGGCGCGCCTCAAGATCATGTCCTCCACGAACGACGGCTTCGCCATCGCGGAGGAAGATCTCCGCCTGCGCGGCCCGGGCGACTTTTTCGGCTCGCGCCAGCACGGTTTGCCCGCCCTTCGCGTCGCCGATCTCTCCTGCGACTTATCCCTCCTGCATGAAACACAGTCCGCTGCCGAGCAGCTTCTCGCCGCCGACTCGGAACTAAACGAGCACCCTCTGCTCAAAGCGCGCGTCGAACTTCTCTTCTCTCTCAACGCAGACGCCATGAACTGACAAAAAAAGTCAAGCCTTTCGGCTTGACTTTTTTGTCGTTTCAAAGGAAGTGTCTTATTCTTCCTGCACCTTGATCTTGGCGAGTTCTTCTTCCTCCAGCTGGCGGTAGGCTACCTTTCCAACCAAGGTCTTGGGCATATCCTCTTTGAACTCAATGTCGTAGGGCATGGCATACTTTGCAACATTCTTGCGGCAGTAGGCGAGCAGCACCTGTCTCGTGTCCTCGGTCGCGGGCACACCGACGGCAAGCTTGACGAAGGCCTTGACCTTCTGCATCTTGTAGGGGTCGGGCACGCCGATGACGCAGCTCATCTGCACATACTCGTGCGCGTCGAGAATGTTCTCGATCTGCCCCGGATAGACGTTGTAGCCCGAGGAAATGATCATGCGCTTGGCGCGGCCGCGGAAGTAGATGAAGCCCTGCTCGTCCATCACGCCGAGATCCCCCGTGTAGACCCACGTGAGGCCGTCGGCGTGTGTGCGCAGCGTCTGCGCCGTTTCCTCGGGGTTGTTCATGTACTCCTTCATCACGGTCGGGCCCGCGAGCAGGATCTCGCCCTCCTGCCCGTAAGGAACCTCCCGGTCGGTGTCCGGCTCGACGATCTTGATGTACGTATCCGGGAACGGCAGGCCGATCGAGCCCTCTTTGAACATGTGCGGCGGTGTCAGGCAGCAGGCCGTGACCGTCTCGGTCGTGCCGTAGCCCTCGCGCACCTGAATGGACGTCTTGTGGTCATAGAGGAACTTGTCGAACTTCTTCTTCAGCTCGATCGACAAACTGTCGCCGCCGGAGAATACGCCCTTGAGCGAGCTGAGGTTCGCCCCGTCCATGCTCGGCAGACGCAGCAGCGCTTCATAAAGTGTCGGCACACCGGCGATGAAGTTGCACTTGTACTTCACGATCTGCTTTGCATAGCTCTTAGCCGTAAAGCGCGGGATCAGGATGCAGCGTCCGCCCTGCGAGAGCATCGTGTGCACGCACACGCCAAGGCCGAAGCCGTGGAAGAGCGGCATCGCCGCGAGCATGCGGTCGCCGGGGCGGAACATCGGGTTCGCCGCGATGACCTGCTGGCCGAGGGCATTGAAATTCTTGTTCGTCAGCACGATGCCCTTTGTTGTGCCGGTCGTACCGCCGGAATAGAGGATCACGGCGGGGTCCGCGCCCTCGCGCTTGACCTTATAGGTCTTATAGTAGCAGGAGCGGGAGAGCTTCATGAAGTCCTTCCACATGATGACCGGCGCGTCCTCGGGGATCTTCTCGATCTTGCGTCCCTCGGTGAGCATATAGCCCGCCTTGATCGTGGGGGACAGCGCGTCGCGCACGCTTGCGATGATCATGTTGACGACCTTCGTGCGCTCGCGCACCTTTTCAAACTTGTTGTAGAACTGATCGAGCGTCACCGCCGCCACGCTTTCCGAGGCGTTGAGGTAAAATTCGATCTCTTTCTCCGCCGAGAGCGGATGGATCATGTTCGCAATGCCGCCGACGAGGTTGACGGCGTAGAACATATAGATGGCCTGCGGGCAGTTCGGCATAGCGATGGTCACCTTGTCGCCCTCGCGCACGCCGATGGTCTTGAGTGCCTTGGCGCACTGCTCGATCTCGCGGATCATCTGGCGGTAAGTCGTGGACTTCCCCATAAAGGTAAAGGCGATGTTGCCCGGATATTTCTTGGCGATCTGCTCCACGGCCTCGAACATCGAGCCGTCGAAGTATTCAAGGTGCATCGGCACCTCGCCCATAGAATCTTTCCACGGGGTCTTTACGATCGTATCACTCATAGTCTACCTCCTCCGACATCGGCCGCTCCAGCAGGGCGGGGTGCTCCAGCAGATACTTGAAAAGACGCACGCTCTTCGCGTAATAATAGCCGTCGGCAATGCGCTCGTCCACGGTGAGGCCGAGATCGACCGTCTCCCGCATTTCAACAAGACCGTGTTCGTCGTACAGCGGCGTCCACTTTTTCTCGCCGATGACGCAGAACAGCGAGCTCGTGCCCCAGTTCGTCAGGTGGTGGTAGCCGCTCTTGAGATGAATGGAGCCGAGATTGGAAATAAACACCGAGCTATAGTTCGGGTCCTTCCCGATCAGAAAATCGGGGCACCAGCCGTGCTTGTCAAGCCAGCGGATAAATCGCACCGCCGCTTTGGAAAGAAAGCGCGGCAGGCTGTTGAGCACGTTCATGCTGTTGTCGGTCGTGTTGACCTTCTTCTGCTCGCGGCAGGCCGCAACCTCCTGGTGGATCTCCTCGTGGATCGTGTCGATGGTGCTCTCAGGCTTTATCTCCAGCAGGGCCATCGCCTCTTCGCTGCCGTCGGCAAACTCCTTCTTGATGACAAAGCCAGCCGTCACCTTGTTGCGCTGGTAGTAGTTCTCGTTTGCATAGAAACGGTTGAGCTTCGGCCGCAGCACGACCGTCTTGGTGAGCGCCGTCAGAATCACATGGAAAAACGTGTACTTAAAGGGGATGCCCTCGTAGTTCTTCTCCGCGATGTACGCCTTGATCGGCTCAAGGTTCACCCGCTCGGCGATGTACGCCTCGTTGTCCGCGCGGTTGGGATAGATGATGCCCATGATAAAATGCAGCGCATCGGTATCCCGCAGCAGCGTCGCGTCGCGCCGGTCGCCCCAGCGCCTTTTCTGTTCTGCCATAAATTTTTCTTCCTTTTTCTGGATTTGCCTCTTTCATCCGCTCTTCCAAAGCGAAGCCCACTCAGGGGAGAAAATGCTCAAAAATAGCGATCGCGCCGTCGCTCTCCGCGATCGAAAGCTCCTCTTTCGACCGGATCGTCCAATATACGCGCTGCGCGCCGTAGATCCTGCGGCACAGCCGCGGCGCCCACTTTTTTCTGTCCTTAAACCGATAGGCGACAAAATCCGGCTGCACCATGATGTTGCTCAGCAGATGCGTCGTCGCAAACGCCATTGGCAGGCTCAGCTTGCCGCGATCTTTCAAAAAGTTCTGGCTCAGCTGCCCGCGGATGACCTCGGGACGGTGTTTTCTGACCCACGCCACACACCTCGGGTCAAACGATTCCACACAGTAGACCACGCGGAACTTGTCAAGCTCGCGCATCGTGCGTTCCGTCAGCGCGGCATAGTTATCGCGGAAGCTCTTCAGCTCCACGATGATCGGCAGCCCCGTATCCTCAAACAGCGCGAGCACATCGCAAAACTGCGGGATCGTCTCCCCCGTCCCGTCCAGCGGATAGTCTCCGAGCTCTTCCGCGCTCAGATCCTCCAGATAGCCCGCGCGCCCGGTCATGCGCCTGATGTCGCTGTCGTGGAACACCGCAAGCGACCCGTCGCGCAGCAGATGCACGTCAAGCTCCACGCCGAAGCCGTACGCCACGGCGCGCGAAAACGCGCTGAGCGAATTTTCCGGGATCCCCGCCGCCTTGTCGTAAAGTCCCCGGTGCGCATAGCGGAACTGCCGCATCGCGCGCATCGACTCCGACCCACGCCGCGCGCGCAGTAAAATCGCCCACGCAAGCGCCAAAATCAGGCAGATACCGACAACGATCGGTAAAATTTTCATTTTAGATCACTTCTTGTATTCGTTTAGTCTGCGTCCATGTCCTCGTATGCCGCAAGGCCGCCTTTGGCCTCCACCTTGCAGTCGCCGTGGCGCACGAAGCACATCGTCACAAAGCTGCATGCCACGAAGAACGAGGCATACGGGAACAGCACGCTGTAGCTGATGTGCTTTAAGAGCGTGCCCGCCAAAATCGGCGTCACGACCTGCGCCGCCATCGAGAACGTGTAGTAATAGCCCGTAAACTTGCCGATGTCGCTGCCCTTGCACATCTCCACAACCATCGGCAGCGAGTTGACGTTGATCGCCGCCCACGCAAGACCCACGAGCGCAAACACGACAAACATCACGCCCGTGATGCGCTGATAGTGCGTCGTGAGGAAATACCCCGAGAGGAAGCACGCCGCCAGCAGCAGCACGCCGCCCTGAATGGTCTTTTTTCTGCCGATTCTCGAGGCGAGCTGCCCCACCGGAATGTACGAAACGATCGCGCCGCCCGTCGCAACGAGCAGGCACGTCGACGCGCCGCCGAGACCCTGCCCCATCACGCGCGCCACATACGTCGTCCACCACGTCGTCACGCCGTTGTAGCCAATATACCACAGCGCGATGGAGAAAAGTATCATCAAAAGGCTGCGTTTGACAGGCTTCGGCAATTCCTCGCGCCCGTCCGGCTCCTCCTCCACGAGCTGCTGCTCGGGATGCTCGGCCTCGTATTCCTTCTCCGCCGCCGCGAGCTTCGGCTCGTTCGTCGTGAAGTACAGCACCGCGACCGCCGCCGCCATCAGCAGCGACACCGCGACAAACAGCGGCTGATAGTTCACGTGCTGAACCCCCGCCGTCTTGCTGTTGGGATACAGCAGCGCCGCCGTCAGCAGATAGGTAATGCCGCCCACCGCGCCCATCAGGTTGATGATCGCGTTCGCGCGCGAGCGCAGGGGCTTGGGCGTCACGTCCGGCATCAGCGCCACCGCGGGCGAGCGGTACGTCCCCATCGCCACGAGCAGCAGCCCCAGCGCGACGACGAACAGCACGAGCTTCCCCTTCTCCCCCGTCGCGGCGTAGCCGTTGTCAAAAAGCGGCAGCAGATTCATCAGCACCACCGCGCACGCCGTGCCGCCGAGGATGAATGGCATACGCCGTCCGATGCGTGTGCCCGTGCGGTCGCTCAGCGCGCCGAAAAACGGCAGCAAAAACAGCGCCAGCACATTGTCCGCCGCCATGATCGCGCCGCAGACGGTCTCGTCCAGCTGGAACGTGTGGGTCAAAATCAGCGGGATAATGTTGTCGTACATCTGCCAGAACGCGCAGATGGAAAAAAACGCCAATCCCACCAGAACCGTGCGCTTGTGATCGAGCTTCATATCCGTTTCTCCTTGCAAAGAAAGTCGAACGCCGTTAGAACCATAGTAGAATACCATAAATCTGCAAAAATAGCAAGCATTCCCCGCCCGCGCGTCGGGAAAGCGCGATCAAACTTGCATTTCCACTCAAATTCCGGTATAATTGTGACAAAATAACGGATAAGGAGTCTCGTCATGCTGTTTTGGAAAAAGAAAACGCCGCCCCTCGTCCAGTCCTCCGCCTCCGCGTGGCGCGAGCAGTGGCGCGCCATCGTCCCGCCCGAGTGCCGCAACGTTCCCATCACGGTCGACGGCCGCACCGTCACCGCCTACGTGCAGATCAACCACTTCGCCATGATGCTGCAAGACGGGCTTTTGATGGAGGAGCATTTTTTCGACGTCTGCTCCCATTTTCAGCGCGCGGGCTACCACGTCGTCTGGCTCATGCGCTGCACGCAGGACATCGAAAACGGCTACTTGAAGCTCAAAAAGCAGCGCGGGGACAAGTGCCTCTGGAAGTGGCGCAAGCCCACCACGAACTTCGGCCGCTGGACGAGCGACAACCGCTGCGTGACGATCCTGCTCCAATACAAGAGCGCGCCGGACGGCCCGCTCGAAAACTGCACCGACGAAATTTTGCAGCGCGTCCAATGGGCGGAAAGCTCAGACGACGCCGAAATGGTGCCCTCGCGCACGGAATTTGCCACCGTCGGCGTGCCCGGCTCGCCGGCCGACCTCGCCCGCTGGCTGCGCGGCGGCTTCATGTCGGGCGATTTGTAAACTTTTTCCCGCCCTTGCCGCGTTTCGTGCAACAACCCCCTTCATGCTTACTAAGCATGAACCCCCGCCGCAGGCGGGGG
>OKSO01000778.1_pt1 | contig 12053 bp, 10 predicted proteins | sample 1606241 | NCBI WGS metagenome assembly OKSO01 (sample SAMEA3879540, study PRJEB24766) | human gut metagenome | biome: human-associated habitat; feature: feces | place: USA | collected 1985/1987
TGAAAGAAAAAAGCACATAAGAGAAAAAAGAGGAAGGCGGCAGCCCTCCTCTTTTGCTTATTCGATGCGGGTAATGTCGTGGATCCACTTGCCGGAGCGCAGGCGGATCAGGCCAAGGGGTGTTTTGAGGATGTATTCGATCATCAGGCACAGGCAGAATACCTCATTCGGAACCTTGAGCACAAGACCCAAAAGGCACATGAGCGGCAGCGTACCGAACCAGAGGGGAACATTGTCGATCACAAGCGAGACATTCACATCACCGCCGCCGCGCAGCACGCCAACAGCCATCGTGGTCGAAAAGCTGTGGAGCGGGATCGAACAGGCATAGCAGAGCAGCATTACGCTGCACAGATGCTCAGCGACTGCCGAGAGTGAGAAGAGCGGCATGACGAACGGGCGCATGAGCGTGGCAAACATCGCATACTCAAGCAGGCCGAGCAGCACGCCGAAAGCGAGCGCTGTGAAGCAAAGCGCTTTTCCAATGTTGTAGACGCCTTTGAGGTTGCCAAGACCGATCTCTTTGCCGATGATGACGGCGGTTGCCGCCGCGACGCCGAAAAGACCGGAGGTGACAAGCCGGTCGATGTTGCCCGCAAGCGTATAGGCGGCGATGAGATCGGAGCTTTCCGCCATGTGGCCCATGATAACGGTGATCAGGGAAAATCCCGTGCCCCAGAGCGTTTCATTGATGAGCACCGGCGCGCTGTAACGCAGGAAGCGATGCAGCATATCCATGCCGGGGTGGAAAATGGCGTGAGGCATGAGCGGCATCGTGCGGCAGCGGAAAGCATAGAAAACCACAATGACAAACTCTACCACGCGGGACAATAGCGTTGCCACCGCCGCGCCGGTGATGCCGAGCACGGGCAGCCCGAGTTTGCCGAAGATGAGCACATAGTTGCCGATGGTGTTGCAGAGCATCGAAGTAGCAAAGACAATCATGCCGAAACGCGGGTTTTCGATGCTGCGCTGCATGCCGATGTAGATGGAAGAGATGGAGTTGAAAATGTAGGAGAAGCCGACGATGCGCAGGTACGGTTCGGCCAGCGTCACAAGCGTCAGATTGTCGGTGATGAGGTAGAGCACCTGCGCGGGGAACGCACACAGAACGATGGCGAACAGCACGCTTACACCGCCTGCGATGAAAAAGCCGATGCCCATGACACGGTTGATACTCTCGCGGTCGCCGCGCCCCCAGTACTGGCTGATGAGGACGCTTGAGCCGCTTTGCAGGCCGAAAACGATGAGCTGAATGATAAAGACCGGCACATTTGCTACCGTGACGGCGGACATCTGATCGCTGCCGAGAAGCCCGACCATGAAGGTATCCAAAAAGCCGAGGGATGTGGTGATAAAGTTCTGGACGATGACCGGCAGCGCCAGCAGGAAGAGATGCTTGTAAAAGCCTTTGGGCTGATGCAGATAGGAGAACATGTCGACCTCCGTTATTTTAGAATTATAGCATGGGGAAGCGCGTGTCGCGATGCGCCTTGAGCGCTATGGTGAGCTCGTCGATGTCTTCTTTCGTCGTTTCGGGGCCGAAACTGATGCGCAGAACGCCCGCGGCGGTCTTTTTGTCAAGACCCATCGCGCGGTAGACGTGGCTCAGCTGTCCGCGGTGACAGGCAGAGCCGGCGGAAATGCAGATGCCCTGAGAGCCAAGCTCTGCGACGACATTGGCCGACGGGTAGCCGACGAGCGAGACGGACAGAATGTGAGGTGCCTGTCCGTTGCCGACGCGGACAACGCCGCCGAGGGCGAGCAGCGTTTCTTCGGCATAGGCTTTGATGGTGGCCATGTGCGCGAGCGTTTCATCGAGATGCTCACATCGCAGCTCGACCGCCTTGGCAAAGCCTGCGATCTGGCCCGTAGCCTCCGTGCCGGAGCGAAGCCCCTGCTCCTGCCCGCCGCCATAGATGAGTGGCTGCGGCGCGCGCACGCGCCCGCCGAGGTAGAGTGCGCCGATGCCCTTGGGCGCGCCGACCTTATGCCCGCTGATGGAGATGAGATCCGCGCCGAGCGTATCTGCGCGGAAGGGAATTTTCAAAAAACCCTGCACCGCGTCGGTGTGAAGCAGCGCGCGGGATTTTTTCTCCTTTAAGAGTTGTGCGACCTCGGCAACGGGGAAGATGCAGCCTGTTTCGTTGTTCACGAGCATCATCGTGACGAGCGCGGTGTCGTCCCGCAGGGCGTTTTCCACCTGAGAGACGGTGATGTTGCCGTTTTTGTCGGGCTTCAAATACGTGACGGAACAGCCCTCCTGCTCGAGTGCCTTGCAGGGCTCCAAAATGGCACTGTGCTCCACAGCGGTCGTGATGACGTGCTTGCCTGCATGACGGTTCTGGTGGAGCGCGAGGCGAATGGCCCAGTTGTCGCTCTCCGAGCCGCAGGAGGTGAAGATCAGCTCGGACGCCTTGCAGCCGAGCGCTGCGGCAACTGTTTCGCGCGCAGTGCCCACAGCGTCGCGCGCATCTTTACCGATGGGGTATTGCGAGCTGGGATTGCCCCAGCCGGAAAAGAGCGTATCGTAAACGGAATGTGCCACCTCTGCGGGGACGGGGGTGGTGGCGGCGTGATCAAGATAGATCATATCGGGAAAATCCTTTCTTTGGACTTGTCAGATCGCTCAAATGATTATACAATATATAAAGAAAAAAGCAAGGGCGGCGCGCATTTTTTACCACCGCCTGCGCGGAAAAGGATAAGGCTTACATGAAAGTTGCGATCTGCACCCTCGGGTGCAAGGTGAACCAATACGAAACGCAGGCGCTTGAGCAGGAACTGAGGCACCGCGGGCATACACTCACAGACTTTGAAGAGACGGCGGATATTTACGTCGTCAACACCTGCTCGGTGACGGCGGTGAGCGACAAAAAATCACGCCAGATGCTGCGTCAGGCCAAGCGGCGCAACCCGGCGGCAGTCATCGCCGCCTGCGGCTGCTACGCCCAGACCCACCCGGAGGATGTGAAAAAGCTCGATCTCGACGTGATCGCGGGCACGAACGACCGCTCGCACTTTATTGACCTTTTGGAGCGCGCGGCGCGCGAAAAGACGCACATCGTCAACGTGGACGACGTGTGGGAGCGGCGCGAGTTTGAGGTGCTGCCCGCGGGCGGCATGGTGAACCGCACGCGCGCGATGCTCAAGGTCGAAGACGGCTGTGTGAACTTCTGCACCTACTGTCTCATTCCCTATGCGCGCGGGCGCGTGCGCTCGCTGCCGATGGAGGAAGCGGCGAGGCAGGTGCGCGTGCTGCGCGAGGAGGGCTATCGCGAGATCGTGGTCACGGGCATTGAAATTTCGTCCTACGGCTCGGACTTCAAGGACGGTACCTCGCTCATCGACCTTCTGGAACTCATTGCGCGCGAGGGCGGCGAGATGCGCATCCGCCTCGGCTCGCTCGAGCCGCGCACCATCACGGAGGAATTCTGCGCGCGCGCTGCAAAGCTCAAGTACCTCTGCCCGCACTTCCATCTTTCGATGCAGTCGGGCTGCGACGCGACCTTAAAGCGCATGAACCGCAAGTACGACACGGCGCGCTTTATGGAGTCCTGCGAGCTGCTGCGCAAATATTTTGACGATCCTGCCATCACGACCGATCTCATCACGGGCTTTCCTGAGGAAACGGAGGAGGAATTCGCGCAGACGCTTGACTTCATCGCGCGCGTCGGCTTTGCCGACATGCACGTCTTCCCTTATTCCATCCGCCCCGGCACGAAGGCTGCCGAGATGCGGCAGGTCGATATGCCCGTGCGCGAGGAGCGCGCCGCGCGCGCCGCGGCCGTTGCCAAGGAGATGCACGAAGCGTACCTTACGCGCTGCGTGGGCAAGACCTTCCCGGTGCTCTTCGAGCGTGACCGCAAGGACGGCAGTGCGGGTCACGCGCCGAACTATATGGAGGTCTCTGTTGCGAGTGAGGGGCTGCACAATGAGGTAAAGAACGTGAAGATCACGGCGGTCGACGGCGGCGGACTTCGCGGCGAGTTGGAGGAATAACACATGGCCAACCATTTTTATGCCTATATCTCCCGCATGCGCTGCGTGAAGCGCTGGGCGCTGATGCGCAACACGGAAGAGGAGAACATTCAGGAGCACAGCCACATGGTCGCGGTGCTCGCGCACGCGCTCGCGCTGATCCGCACGCGCGTTTACGGGATTCCGACCGATGCAAACGCCGTGGCGGTCGCGGCGCTCTACCACGACGCGACGGAGATCCTGACCGGCGACATGCCGACGCCCATCAAGTACTACAACCCCGAGATCCGCGATGCCTACCGCAAGGTGGAGACCGTGGCGGGCGACAAGCTGCTTTCCATGCTGCCCGAAGTGCTGCGCGCGGACTATGAGCCGATCATCAAGATCGAGGACGAGACGACGAAAAAGCTCGTCAAGGCGGCGGACAAGCTGTCGGCTTACATCAAGTGCGTGGAAGAGCTCAAAGCGGGCAATCTTGAATTCAAAAAGGCTGCCGAGCAGACACGCCGCGCGCTGGACGAGATGAAAATGCCGGAGCTCGACTACTTCATGACACACTGTATGGAGAGCTTCTCCATGACGCTTGACGAGCTGGAATAAGAAAAACAAGGAATTTCGGAACTTTTTTCGCAAAATGAACGTCTAAACCTTCGCAAGCCCCCAAATTAAGAGTGAGGTGAAAGAAGATGAAAAGATGTTTGACCCTTTTGCTCGCGCTGGTGCTGGCGCTGTCCCTTGCCGCCTGCGGCGCAAAGTCTGCTGGCTCGGATACGATGACGGGCGACTACAACGGCTATGAATCGGCGAAAGAAGACTACGACTTTAGCGCAACAGATGACGAAGCGGAAGACGCGGGCGCGTGGAGCGGCGATGGGCAGGTAGGCTCGGGTATCGACAAGAGCCTTTCCGAGCGCGGCGTCAAGATGATCTACAGCGCGCACATCGAGATGCAGACGCTCTCCTACGAACAGGCGGTGGAGGACATTGCCGCGCTCGTCGAGCGCAGCGGCGCTTACTTCGAGCAGAAGAACTTTTCGAACTATTCCAGCGGTTATCGCCACGCGAGCTATACCGTGCGCGTGCCGGCGGAGCAGTTCGCTGACTTCTGCGCGCAGGTGGGCACGCTCTGCCATGTGACGTGGCAGGACGACTCGGCGGAAAATATCAGCGAGCAGTATTACGACACGCAGTCGCGTCTGGAAACGGCGCAGATCAAGCTTGCGCGCTTGCAGGAGCTGCTCAAAAAAGCGGAGAATATGGAGGACATCATCACCATCGAGTCCGCCATCTCTGAAACGGAGTATGAGATTGAACGTCTCTCCGGCACGATGCGCCACTACGACGCGCTCGTGGACTATGCGACCGTTACGCTTGAGCTGAACGAGGTCTACCGTCTCTCCGGCACGGAGGACGCGCCCAAGAGCTTTGGCGAAAAGCTCAGCAACGCCTTTACGGACGGCCTTGCCGCCGTTGCCGAGGGGCTGGAGAATTTTGCAATCTGGCTTGCTTACAGCTGGCTCGGGATCCTGATTTTCGCGGCGGTCGTGTTTGCGGCCGTGAAGCTCATCGGCCGGCTGCGCCGCGGGCAGAAGCTGCCGAAGATCGGCAGAAAGAAGAGCAAAAACACGGCAAACGAAACGAAAGTGGAGGAGTAAACCATGAACATCACCTGGCTGGGCCACTCCTGCTTTCTCATCGAGAGCGCGGGCTGGCGCATCGTGCTCGACCCCTACTATGTGGAGACCTATCCTGCGCTGCACGTCGACGCGGACGAGGCGCTCTGCTCACATTCCCACCGCGACCACGCCTTTTTGGAGGCCGCGACGCTCTCGGGACGAAACCGGGCGGAAAGCCCCTTTGCGGTCGAAACGGTCTCGACCTTTCACGACGAAAAGGGCGGAGCGCTGCGCGGGGAGAACACCATCCACATTCTGCGTGCCGAGGGCTTGACGCTCGTGCACTGCGGCGACCTCGGCCATGAGCTGAGCGAGGAACAGCTCAAAAAGATCAAGGGCTGCGATGCGCTGCTCATCCCTGTCGGCGGGTATTATACCATCGATGCCTTGACCGCCAAAAAGGTTGCGGACGCGGTTGCGCCGCGCGTTCTTGTGCCGATGCACTATCGCTTCGGCACCCACGGCTATCCCGAGATCGGCACGCTGGAGGATTTCCTGCCGCTCTGCGATGATGCAAGGGTACACCGTCTCAATACGAATGGCTTCACGCTGACGAAGGACGCGCCTGCCGGCGTCATCGTGCCGCGCTTTGCCGAATAAAAGAGAACAAAGAAAAGCCGCCCGTATGGGCGGCTTTTGCCGTATAAAGCCTGCCTTTTTCGCGTAGAATGATAGTGCCTGCCCCGAGGAAGTGGGGCGAAAAAGGAGGATAAGAAGATGAAACGGGAGCTGCGCCGCTGGGAGATCGTCGGTTTTGCCGTGACGGGACTCGTGGGAACGCTGTTGCATTTTGTCTACGGCTGGTCGGACGGCAGCCGCGTCGCGGCGGCATTTTCCGCTGTGAACGAATCGACCTGGGAGCACATGAAGCTGCTGTTTCTTCCGTATTTCGTTTTTGCGGTGGTGGAGTTCATCGTGTTTTCCGAGGCGTTCCGCAATTTCTTCGCCGTCAAGGCGGTGTCGATCCTGCTGGGACTTGCCGCGATCCCGACGCTTTTTTACACGTGTGCGGGCGCGTTCGGGGAACTGCCGGGCTGGGGGAATATCCTGATCTTCTTTCTGGCTGACGCGCTTGCCTATCTTGTGGGCTGCCGATGGCTGACGGACGGACGGCTGCGCGGGGGCGCGATGCAGCTTGCGGGCTTTGCGCTGCTGTGGGCGCTGCTGTTCGCATTTGTCTGGTTCACCTACCGCACGCCGCACCTGCCGTTGTTTTTGGATCCCGTGAGCGGCTGCTACGGCGTGCAGGTTCCTTGCTGAAACGATCCCCGCCGTGAAAACGGCGGGGATTTTACCCGTGATATACAAATAGTATATTTTGCAGAGTTCCTGCAAAATGGAGGGGGGAAATGCGGCAAAGTATTCGACAAAAGAGTAAAAATAGAATGCGGCAGTTCCGACAGAAGTTGCCAAAAAGCGGAGAGGTGTGTGCTTTTCCGACAAAACGTCGGAATGAACGACAGGAGATTTGCGAAAGCGACAAATTTACATAATATTCTAAATAAACGATTCTACGATGAGTTATCCACAGTTTCCACAGACTTATCCACAGCAGTGCACCTCTGAAAAACGCTTGATTAGAGAGGGAAAATAGAATCGCTTTCTGTAGAATGGAAAACATATCGCAGAAATAGGTGTGTGTCGAAATTTACATAATTCTGAAACTGTTCGATTTGTAAAAGAACAGAAATTCGATTTGTTACCATAATCGGAGAATTATGCAAGCTGAGATCGTCCTCTTGCATCGGGCGGGGGAACGGAGATAAAAAGGGTATCCTCTGTCAAAAGAGGGTACCCTTTCGTATGTCAGATGATGGGATCGTCGATGTCCCTTGTTGCGTAAGCGTTGAGCGACCAGTCCGAGCGCACCCCGGCGAGGTATTCGTAGTACCCCTGCGCACCGATCATTGCGCCGTTGTCGCCGCAGAGCTTCAGCGGCGGGAGATAGAGCGTATAGCCGCGCTTCCGGCATTCTTCTTCAAGCGCTGTGCGGATGAAGGAGTTTGCGGCCACGCCGCCCGCGGCAACGAGTACTTTATGCCCGCTTTGCTCCATGGCGAGCATCGCGCGCGGTACCAGCTCGTCGACAACCGCCTGCGTGAAGTCGCGCGCAAGCGCGGCACGGTCGAGCTGCTTTCCGGTCTGATCTGCGTTGTGCGCAAGGTTGACAACGGCGGTTTTGAGTCCGGAAAAGCTCATGTCGAGGGGGCTCCCGTCGATTTTTGCGCGCGGCAGGTCATAAACGCCGCCCGTGCTCTCGTGCGCGAGCTTGTCCATCGCTGCGCCGCCGGGGTAGGGAAGGCCCAGCACGCGCGCGGCCTTGTCGAAGCATTCGCCCGCCGCATCGTCGCGCGTCGCACCGAGAAGGGCAAAGTCCGTGTAGCCGCGCACATCGACGATGAGGGTATTGCCGCCGGACATGCACAGCGCGAGGAACGGCGGCTCCAGCTCTGGGAAGGCGAGATAGTTCGCCGCGATGTGTCCGCGGATGTGATGCACGGGAATGAGCGGCACGTTCAGCGCATAGGCCGCGGACTTGGCAAAGTTCAGCCCTACGAGCACCGCGCCGATGAGACCGGGGGCGTAGGTCGCGGCCACGGCGTCGATGTCGGATTTCTGAACACCAGCCTCTTTGAGCGCCTGGTCGGTCAGCGCGGCGATGGCCTCGATGTGCTTGCGCGAGGCGATCTCCGGCACAACGCCGCCGTAGAGCGCGTGCAGGTCTGCCTGCGACGCGATGGCGTCGGAGAGAATTTTTCGTCCGTCCTCGACGACCGCGACGGCGGTCTCGTCGCAGGAGGACTCGAAAGCGAGGATCTTCATGCCTTCGCCTCCCCGTTCGCGATGAATTCCTTCGTCATGATGATGGCGTCCTCTTTCGGGTGGTCATAGTAGTTTTTGCGGCGGCCCTCGCCACGGAAACCGCGGCTGCCGTAGAGCGCGATGGCGGCATAATTGCTCTCGCGCACCTCAAGCGTCAGAAACGAAAGGCCGCTGCCCTCGGCAAAACGGATGAACACATCGAGAAGCTGCCCCGCGACTCCGCCGCGGCGGCAGTCGGGACGGACGGCCATTTTGGTGATGCAGCCTTCGTCCACAACGGCGAGCAGCCCCGCGTAGCCGACGACGCTGCCGTTTTCCGCGTCCAGCGCGACTAAGAAGGCAGAGCAGGCATTTTCCAGTTCCTCCGCGAGCATATTGCGCGACCAGGGATTGGAGAAGCACTCGCGCTCAAGTTCAGCCACGTCGTTCAGATATTCGTTTGTCATCGGGACGATGCGCACTTTTTTCTTCAACTGTTCCATAGATGTCCTCCGGTTATTTGGCTTCGAGCCAGTTTTTGCCCCAGTGCGCTTCGGCAGTCAAGGGGACAGAGAGGTGCATGGCCCCTTCCATCTCTTCGGTGAGAAGTGCCGCGACCCGTTCCTTTTCTTCCTCCGGGCATTCGACGATCAGTTCGTCGTGCACCTGCAAGATGAGCTTTGCTTTGAGCTGTTCCTTTCGCAGTCGGTTGTCGACACGCACCATCGCAAGCTTGATGACGTCTGCGGCCGTGCCCTGAATGGGCATGTTGCGTGCCACGCGCTCGCCGAACGAGCGGGTATTGAAGTTGCTCGCGGTCAGCTCGGGCAGCGCGCGGCGGCGGTGCATCAGCGTTTCGACGTAGCCGCGCTCCTTGGCCTGCGCGACGACCTCGTCCATATAGCGGCGAATGCCGGGGAAGCGCTCAAAGTAGGTCTCGATATATTCCTTTGCCTCATACACGGGAACGCCGATGTCCTGCGCGAGCGAGAAGGCGGAGATGCCGTACACGATGCCGAAGTTGACGGCCTTCGCGTGCGAGCGCATCTGCTTTGTCACCTGCTCGGCCGGCACGCCGAAGACCTGCGAGGCGGTGACGGTGTGAATGTCCTCACCGGTCAAAAATGCCGTGCGCATCGCCTCATCGCCCGCGATGTGGGCGAGCAGGCGCAGCTCGATCTGGCTGTAGTCCGCGTCGACGAGCACGCAGCCGCTTGCTGGGACGAACATCCGGCGAAATTCGCTGCCGAGCTTTGTGCGCGTGGGGATATTCTGGAGGTTCGGTTCAGTCGAGCTGAGGCGGCCCGTCGCTGTGACAGTCATCTGGAAGCTTGTGTGGATGCGCCCGTCGGGCGCGATGACCTTCAAAAGACCGTCGCAGTAGGTCGAGCGGAATTTCGCGTACTGGCGGTACTGCAAAACCTCTTCGACGATGGGATTCTCCCAGCGGAGCTTTTCAAGCACGTCCGCGTTCGTCGACCAGCCGGTTTTCGTCTTTTTGCCGTGCGGGAGCTGCAAGCGTTCAAAGAGCACCTCGCCGAGCTGCTTGGGAGAGTTGATGTTGAACGGTCCGCCCGCTTCCTCGTAGATATGCTGCTCGAGCGTTTTGAGCTGCGCTTCCATCTCGCTGCCGAAGGCTGCGAGGGCATTTGCGTCCACGCGCATGCCGGTGTGCTCCATGCGCGCGAGCACGGCGCAGAGGGGAAGTTCCACCTCGTAGTAGAGTTCGTGCAGCTCGCGCTGCTCGATCATGGGGGCGAACGCTTCATAGAGCGCGCCGACGGCGCTTGCGTAGATGTGGAAGGCTGCTTCGGCCTCAGCTGTGTTGCCAAGCATCGAGAAGGCCTCGCAGTCCAAGTGCTTCGGCTCGGCAAGTGTTTGGTGGAAGTAGGCGGCAAAAAGCGAGGCGATGTCGTACTTGCCCGCCGTTGCGTCGAGAAGGTAGCCCGCAAGCACCGTGTCGAAAACGAAGCCCTCGATGGGAAGATCGTTTTCAAGCAGCGTGCGCTGGAGATCTTTTACATTGTGGCTGACCTTTTTGATGTCGGAAGAAAAGAGCGCGCGCAGGAGAGCATTCCAGTCGCCCTCATAGCGGTTGAAGTAAAACTCAGCGGAGACGGCGGTATGTTCGCCTGTATCGCAGTCGACGATTACGCCTGAGAGGTCGGACAGCGTTAAGAGCGTCACATGCTCCGCCTTGCGGAAGAGCGCAAGAGATTCTTCTGCCTTTTCCGCCGTGGTCACGGCCTCGGCGGTCACGGCGAGGTCGACCGGCGCTTCGGAGGCGGGAAGGTCGGCGGACGGCTTGAGGCTGTATTTGTCGATAAGCTTCGTGAACTCGAGTTTCATAAAGAGCGGGTAGAGCGCGTCGGACGGCGATTTGCGCAGATTGTCCTGCGGGGCAAATTCGAGCGGCGCGTCGGTGATGATGGTCGCAAGATAAAAACTCTTGCGGGCGCTCTCTTCCCCCTCGGTGAGCTTTTTGATGACGTTCGGTTTTGCCTCAATGTCCGGCAGCAGGCGGTAAATTTCATCGATGCTCTGGTATTTCTGAATGAGCGCCGTCGCCGTCTTTTCCCCCACGCCGGGAACGCCGGGGATGTTGTCGCTCGCGTCGCCCATCAAGGCCTTGAGGTCGACGATGTGGGCGGGGGCAAAGCCGTAGCTTTCGAAAAACGCCTCAGGTGTCATGTCCTTTGTCGTGGTCTGGCCCATGCACGAGGAGATGAGCTTGACGGTCGTGTGCTCGGTGACGAGCTGCAAGGAGTCCTTATCTCCCGTGGCGATGACGCAGTCCCAGCCCTCTTTTTCGCACTTGCGCGAGATCGTGCCGATGAGGTCGTCCGCTTCAAAGCCTGCGAGCTCGTAGCGGGGAATGTTCATCGCGTCGAGCACCTCTTTGAGTACGGGCATCTGCATGGCAAGCTCTTCGGGCATGGCGTGGCGCGTGGCCTTGTAGCCCTCGTATTCCAGGTGACGGAAGGTCGGCTCGCGGCGGTCAAAGGCGACGCAGAGCGCCTCGGGCTTTTCTTCATCAAGAAGGCGCGAGAGCATCGTGAGAAAGCCGAAGATCGCGTGGGTGAAAAACCCGTCGCGCGTGGTGAGCGGACGGACGCCGTAATAGGCGCGGTTGACGATGGAGTTGCCGTCAAGCACCATCAATTTCATGGGAAGCACCTCCCAAAGTGCAAATTCTTACTAAATATAGTATAGCGCAAAGCAACCAAAAACACAACAAAAACCGCGCCGCCTCTCGGTGAGGAATGAGAAAGTATCGTGAGAATGGACAGAACGCTTGCAATTTCTTGGCAAGATGTTTATAATATTGACTGAAAATCTGTTATGCTTCCTAATTTTTTGTTAGGCTGGCGGGCAGAAAAAACAAACAGAAAGGGAGAAAACTATGGAAAAGCTATTTCAGCTCAAGGCCAACGGCACCACGGTGCGCACCGAGCTTCTTGCCGGTCTGACCACCTTTATGACCATGGCCTACATCATCGCACTCAACCCGAACCTGCTGACCAACTTTGCCGTGGGTACGCCGCTGTGGAACGGCGTGTTCCTCGCCACCTGCATCGCCTCCGCCATCGGCAC
>OKSO01000779.1_pt1 | contig 12049 bp, 15 predicted proteins | sample 1606241 | NCBI WGS metagenome assembly OKSO01 (sample SAMEA3879540, study PRJEB24766) | human gut metagenome | biome: human-associated habitat; feature: feces | place: USA | collected 1985/1987
ACGACAATAAATTAAAGAAATTTTACACCGTATCCGCCGCTATAGGATATATTCTTTGCAGTTTGTACGCGTTCATATACTGTGCGTCCTACGGGCTCGTCCGCCTGCACCTGCCGATTTCGTCGGAGTCGGTATTAAGCGGTGTGTTCGATGACTTTTTCTATTTCAGCGAAGCGACTATTGTAGTTTTGCTTGTCTTCGCTATCGTCTGCGTGGGGTCATATCTCGCGCTCCTGTTCATCGCGTTCGACAAAGGACACCGCCCGCTGCCGTTCAGGCTCTCGATCATAGCGTTTGCAGCGTTCGGCTTAAGCTGCGCGGAATTCGACAAGCCCGACACGGATTTGCGTATATTCTGCACCGTGCTGGCGGCAATATTCCTGCTCATAGGCATTTATACTGCTGTGCTTTGCGTGCGCAATGTGAAGAGATTAACGAAATAAAAGGAGGGGCTTCGATGAAAAAACTCGGAAAAGTTTTAACCGTGCTGCTGCCTGTCGTCGCTCTGTTTTTGGAGTCGCTGCCGTACGGTGCGGTTCTGGTTTTCAAGGATTTCCCTGACGGGACAATACGAACGACTTACTCATATTTCAGCCCGACCCCTTGGGGCTACGCAAACTTTCCGCCCGGGATAACGGCGCTTCTCACCTGCGTTTTGCTGATGGCCGCAATCCTGGCGGCGGCAAAGGACAGCCGCAAGGCTCTGCTTCGGGTTTTCGGCATCTCTCTGGCGGCGGCCGTTATTTCGCCCATGCAGCTGTTATATAATATAAATAATTTCTCCGTCACGGGCTGCCTGATAACAGTCACGCTCGCCGCCGAATGTGTTCTGTCGGGAGTACTCGCAAGGAGAAAGTAAGAAAAATACAGAGCCGGTATCATTGCAATGCCGGCTCCGTGTGTTATTTATCTTTACTTTTTTCGCACTGCGAGCAGCATCCGCTGCATCCGGAGCAGCCCGAGCATCCGCCGCGCTTTTTCTGCCTGCGTATTGAAATAATCGCAAGCACAACGAGCAGAACTATAACGGCTATTATAACAAAATCAACGGGTTTCATGCTATCAGGCTCCCTATCTGATAAACGCCGAACGCGACAAGCCACGCGACAACGCACTGAAGAATGACTATGCCTATCGTTGCAAGGGTCGAGTTCATCTCGCGCTTTATCGTTGCAACTGCGGCGACGCAGGGCGTATAGAGCAGAGTGAACGCGAGGAAGCTTGCGGCGGTCAGCGGAGTAAACAGCGACGAGAGCGCACCGCCGAGGGTCGATACGCTCGTGTTGAGCAGGACGGACATTGTGGAGACAACCGCTTCTTTGGCGGTGAAGCCGGAGATAAGCGCAGTTGCGACGCGCCAATCGGCGAAGCCGAGGGGCTTGAATATCGGCGCGATAAATCTGCCTATAGCGGCGAGCATACTGTTCGCGCTGTCCTCAACGGGGTTGATGCGAGTGTCGAAGCTCTGAAGGAACCATATGATAATCGTTGCGACAAATATGACTGTAAACGCGCGCTGGAGGAAGTCCTTTGCCTTTTCCCACAGCAGGAGTGCGACGCTCTTGGGCGACGGGATGCGGTAGTTCGGCAGCTCCATGACAAACGGCACGGGGTTACCGCGGAAGGCGGTATTTTTGAGTATCAGCGCGAGCAGGACGCTGAGCACTATGCCCGAGAAATACAGGCATATCATAACGAGCGCACCGTTCCCCGGGAAAAATGCCGCCGCAAAGACCGAATATATCGGAATTTTCGCCGAGCAGCTCATATACGGGGTCAGCATTATTGTCATCTTGCGGTCGCGGTCGGACGAGACGGTGCGGGTCGCCATTATCGCCGGGACGGAGCATCCGAAGCCGATAAGCATGGGAACGAAGCTGCGCCCGGAGAGACCGATTTTTCTCAGCGGTCTGTCCATAACAAAGGCGATTCGTGCCATATAGCCCGTGTCCTCAAGTATGGACAGGAAAAAGAAAAGAGTCACGATTATCGGCAGGAACGACAGGACACTTCCGACGCCCGCAAAAATTCCGTCGATAATAAGGCTGTGTATAACCGGGTTTATCCCGTAGGCGGTCAGACCCGAATCAACAAGTCCCGTGAGCTTGTCTATTCCGATGCTCAGCCAGTCGGAAAGGGCGGAGCCTATAACATTGAAGGTCAGCCAAAACACGAGACACATAACGCCTATGAACACGGGAATGGCGGTGTATTTGCCGGTCAGGACACGGTCGAGCTTCATGCTGCGGCGGTGTTCCTTGCTCTCGTGGCATTTGACGACCGAGCTCTCGACTACTTTTTCTATGAATTCGTAGCGCATTTCGGCGAGCGCGGCGTTTCTGTCAAGCCCGGTATCGTTCTCCATCTCGACTATGCAGTGGTCGAGCAGATCGCGCTCGTTGCTGTCCAGTTCGAGCTTGTCCGCCATATCGTCGCCGCCCTCAATGAGCTTTGTCGCGCAGAAGCGGCACGGCAGGTCAAGGCGCGAGGAGTGGTCTTCGATAAGATGCACTATAGCGTGGATGCAGCGGTGGACGGGCGATCCGTCCGAACAGAAGTCCCAGACCTTCGGCAGCGTCTTGCTTTTTGCGACCTGCAAAGCCTGATCAACAAGCTCGGACACGCCCTCGCCCTTTGCCGCGCTTATCGGCACGACGGGAATACCGAGCGCGTCGCTCATCTTCTTGACGTTTATCGTGCCGCCGTTCGAGCGCACCTCGTCCATCATGTTGAGCGCGAGCACCATAGGCACGCGCAGCTCGAGTAGCTGCAGCGTCAGATAGAGGTTTCTCTCTATATTCGTGGCATCGACTATATTTATGATACCGTCGGGCTTTTGGTTGATTATAAAGTCGCGTGAAACTATTTCCTCCTGCGTATAAGGGCGCAGGGAGTATATTCCGGGCAGGTCGACAACGGAGCTATCCTTTGCGCCTTTTATCGCGCCCATCTTCTGATCGACTGTGACGCCCGGAAAGTTTCCGACGTGCTGATTAGAGCCTGTCAGTGCGTTAAAGAGAGTTGTCTTTCCGCAGTTTTGATTACCTACGAGAGCAAATATCATTTTGCGTCCTCCTCGGCTCTGACTTCTATCTTTTTCGCATCGTCAACGCGGAGCGTCAGCTCATAGCCGCGCACCATTATCTCTATCGGATCGCCCATCGGCGCGACCTTCTGGAGCGTAACACGGGTTCGCGGGATGAGCCCCATATCGAGCAATCTGCATCTGAGAGCGCCCTCGCCGCCTACGGCGGTTATGACGGCACTCTCTCCTACTTTCAGTTCATTCAGCGTCATATTATCCTCCCGGAAAAGTAAGCCTTGCTTAATTTTAATTTTATACTTCAAGTAGACGCTTGTCAAGAAATCGAGACAGAAAGGCGGCAAAAAAATCCTGCCCCGCCGACGGTTCGTACAGTCGGCGGGGCGGGTTCGTTTAATCGGAAGATTTTCTTTTTTTTTGCTGCCGTTTTAAAGCAGGGCGCGGTTTACGCACGCTCGAGTATCATCGTGCCGAGGTTATAGAGAAGGCAGTCATCCGGCAGAAGTGAAATCTCCGCAAAGGAATCAACCTTTTCGTCCAACACCTCGCCTTGAATCCCGGTGTCATAGTAGAACTTTCCGTCTTCTTCCTTCCATACGGTACTCTCCAAAACCGCATATCCGTTTTCGCGGATGTCCGCTCCCTGCTTTTTCGCCTCTTCGCGCACCTCTTCGGGCACGAATAAGAGCGTATTGAGCGTTCCGTCCGGTGCAAATTCCATGATATATTTGCACATCTGGACGATTTCGGCATACATATCGTTATCGACCTGACTGTCTGCCGTAAAGACTTTCTCGCCGTCCGGGGTAACCAAATGCATTTCCCTGACTTTCCAAAGTCCGCAAATATCCATATTATTTCCCTCCTGTTATGCCCACGGGTCGGCTTCCTTCGGGGTGCGCACGCCTGTCAGCAGGTACTGCTCCCACAGGAACCACTTGCCGTCGGAGCCGCGCTGGCGCATCTTAATGGGACGGGGATCGTCCGCGCCGCCGCAGGGAATGAACAGCTTCATGTAGTCCTTCTCCTCGCCGGATACGTGATTGCTCTCAATGATGATTGTATAGGGCTGAGAGGGAGTGTAGTTATTGTCGGGCGTTGCGCCTACGAAGTAGGTGAACGGGAGATAGGTCTTGCCGTCGCGGAAGCGGTCGTTGAGGAAGGATATCTCCTGACCGTTGAGCGGACGGGGACCTCTGAGCCAGTTGAGCATCTCAAGGCCGATATTCTTATCCGCCGCATAGGCGCAGAGGGCAAGGACGGTCAGAGCCGCCGTCTTAAACGGTGTGTCAAGGCTCGCCTCGGGGAGTGCCTGCATTTCGGCAAGGCTCTCGGGCAGAGAAGCGAAGGTGAACTGCTCTCTCTTGTTGCCTATCGACTGTATGGCAGAGGTCGCCGCCTGCTGCGCCGTGCTCTTAAGCTTATCAAATATACTCATATAATCTCTCCTTTTTCAAATGCTATTGCTTCTTTTTCCTGAGGGCAACTGCCACTCCGGCTATTATGCCGCCTATTGCAAGGCAGGCTATCGCTATCAGGACAACCGCCTTCACGGAGAGTGTTTTCCCCGTGCTGTTCTGCTTCGCGGCCGTGGTGGACTCGACAGAGTCGAGCTCGCCTATATCGGTTTCCATACCGACTGCGCTTTCGTCCGGCGCCTTAACGCTGTCCGGCTCGGAGGTCTTTTGAACCTCTGAGGTTTTATCCGCGCCCGGAGTCACCGGGGCGGGCTTCTGCGTCGGAGCAGGCTTCTGTGTCGGCGCGACCTTTTCGACTACCGTGACGGGAATGACGCTCGAATACGCCTTACCGCCGAGCTTTGTCTCAACATAGCAGACATAGTAGCGCGTCCCGGCCTTTCCCGTGTCGCAGACGAGAATAGGATCTTCCTCCGAGTACCCCTCGTTCGCGCCTATGGCTACAATATCCTTGAGCTTGCCGGTAGTTGTTTCATACCATAAATATGACTTAACCTCGTCACCGTCCGATGCCTTGGCGTCGCAGTAGAGCTTGAGGACCTTGCCCTTTTCCACTCTGACCGACGCCGACACTTTAAGCTCCGGTGGGAACTTGCTTCCTCCTACGGAGATATAAGCCCTAGACGAGGTCACGCTGCCGGTTTTGTTCGAGACGATACAGTAGATTTCCGCCCCGTCAAGGGCGCTCCCGATACCGTTGATAAAGAAAGTATTTCCTTTATCGTTCGAGCCGTAGCCGCTTCCGACAACACCGTCCTGCCACGGATGACCCTCGGCAAAGGACTTGTTGGTGTCATATGTAACACCCTTGTACACGATGAACCAATGGTAGGAAAGATTATCTCCCGCTGCCTCTACGCTCCAAGATGCCACACTGTTTTCCGGGAAGGTTCCGTTCTGCGGCTGACGGGTAATCACTATATTCCCCGCAGCAAGCGACGGGGTCAACGCAAATGTCGCTAAGATGAGAATGAAGATTAAAACTGCTGTTGCTTTTTTCATAGACACCTCGCTTTCTTTGCGGCGGCTCAGAACTTACCGCCTCCGCCGCCGTGTGTCTCTCCGGAGGAAGATGTATGCGTGCTGCTTCCGCCGGAGCTGCCGCTGTCAGTATTCTTCGGTTTTGCCGTGCGCGTAACGGTATTGTACAGGAACGTATCCCTGCTCTCCGTTATATTAAGGCTGCCGCTCTTCATATAGCCGCCTGCCGCCGCCTGGAAGCGCACTGTCTTGAGCTGTGCCTTCATCCTGCCGACTATAAACATCGCAAGGCCGATGCCCACCAAAATCGAGATCACAATCCAAACTATCGAAAGAGGTCCCTTGGGCAGATTGCTCTTGTCGTAGGGCTCTCCCTCTCTCGACTTTGTGATGAAATCATCGGAGAGCTCGGCAAAGGTGTTGAATGCAGCGGCATAGTTGCCGTCACCCAAATCCTCTACCATCTGCTCACCGATATACTGGATTCCGGCATCCGTAAACGCGGTTATGCCGTAGCCGCAGGTGGATATCCACCAGTCGCGGTCCTCCATGCTGACGAGGAACAGCAGACCGTCTCTTTTTTCTCCGTAGCCGTATTTGCAATAATCATAGATATCGTCGGCATATTCCATGGGCTTTTTGCCGTCCAACGTATTGGTCGTCACGACTATTACATCCATTTTCTGACGTTCGCTGAGCTCGTCGAGCGTTTTTATAAGGGCTTCTCTCTCACTTTCCGAGAGGAGCTTCGCCATATCCTGAACGCGCTCGTATTCGCTTACAAAGCCGTCCGCATCCACCGCAAAAGCCGGGATAACCGTGCAGAAGCAGAGGGCAAGGACAAATATCATCGCAAGTATTCTCTTTTTCATTGTTATCCCTCCTTTACAGTATTCCTGCAAAATGCAGAAGCCACGCAATGCCGCAGGCGGCAGCGCTGAGCGCTGCGGCGAGTCCCACCGTCCACTTTGTGGCGGCCGACTTATCGAGCGGAAGATTGCCGACGAATTTGCCGGTCTGTCCGTTCATGGCAAAGGTATATTTTTCTCCGTTCCAGGTTGTGTTCAGCAGCCACACGGGATAGAGCGCATACTTTGCCTTTCCGCCATGGAACTGCACCGAGCTGCTCTCGGCATTGACCGTTGCATAGCCCTGAACCGTCGAGGCAAAGGCATCCTCCGTGGAGCGCCTGACGCGCTGATTGGCGCGGTCGATGCTCTCCTCGGCGGTCACATCGTACTTATCCGCAAAATAGCCCGCAAGATAAGCCGTCTGGAAATCCAGAGCATCGGAATAATCGTAGGGCTCGACGGACTCCATGAGATCGTCCGGCATTTTGGATGAGCCGTCCACCGGGACATGCTCAAAGCCGACGCTTCCGCCGCGATGAATCATATAATAGCTCGTCTCAGTGTATTTGTAATCCTCGTCGCTCCATGTGCGAACCTTGGTTGCACGGTAACGCACCTGCGCGTCGACATCGGTATCAAAGAGCCAGAACGGGACATAGACGCCCTTTACCTCGTCGATATGATTCTGATCCTTGAAAATCTTGGGCAGAAGCTTCTTTCCGTTGAGGTGCTTCATCAGCCCCGCCTTTGCCGCCTTCTTATCGAGCTTGAACGGGATCACGATGTCGGGCTTGAGCAAGCCCGCGAACTGGTTCATCATGACTACCGGATTGCCGCAGAACGGGCAGGACGTTGCCGCCGTATTGGCATCGCCCACTATCTCTCCGCCGCAGGATTTGCATACATAAGAGCGTAACCCCTCAATCTCGCTCTCCTGCCACTCGCTGCCCGCGGAGGTCTCCCATTCCATATTGTCCGCCTGTTCGCTCTGAAGCTCGGCGTCATAGCTCTTGAGCGCATCCATTTCAAACTCAGTGTCGCAGAAAGGGCACTTCATCTTCTGGAGCGTGCTGTCAAAAGCTATTGCGCCGCCGCAGCAGGGACATTTATATTCCTGCAAGGTTTGCATTAAAAAACTCCTCTCTTAAAAGAACATTAACCGTCAAGCGTCTTTATGTTTTTACCGCCGCAAAAGCCGCACAGAATTTTCGGTACCGACATAAAGAAAAGTCGAACTAACGGTATTTCGTTTTTTGCCGTTTTCAAAATCTGTTCATTGTATTTGCAGCTACGCAGGTCGGCGATACACACAAATGCGCGGTTCTTTTGCCGAAGATAAATCTTACAGCCCACCTGCGCAAACGCCGTAAAACCGATATCCTCCGCCGCATTAAACCTCCGCCTTTCGGGACGCCGATTACCACTGCTTTATCAGGCGAGCGGCTTGCCGCATTCCGGGCAGAATTTGGGCATAGCCTGACCGGGCGCGGGCGACCAGCCGCAATTCGGGCAGCCGCTAACCGAAGCGGGCTTCAGAGATCCGCAGTTTGCGCAGAATTTGCCTGTATTCTGTGCGCCGCAGGACGGGCACATCCAAGCTGCCGCTGCCGCCTGCTGCTGAGGCGCGGGGGCTGCCGCATATCCGGCCGAAGTCGCTGCCGCATAACCTGCCGCGGGGGCGGCTGCATATCCCGGTGCGGGGGCTGCCGCATATCCGGGAGCCGGATTCGACGGTCTGTCGCCGCCGTATACCGTGCGGTTCATCATGCCGTCGCCGTCCCATGTGCGGTAACGGTTATCACGGCGCAGAAGTATATCCTTGAGTTCGTTCATCTTGCGCTCATACTCGCGGTAGAGGTCGGTATACGGGCTGTCGGGGCGGCTGCCGTCGCTTATCTCAAGCTCGATACTATCAAACCACGGGGAGTTCACGCGGATAACCACATCGAACTCATAGTCGCACTCATAGCGGGGCGGCTGATAGCTCTTTCTGTTTCCGTCGGAATCCTCGAAGAATATCTCTTCCCTGTTTTCTTTTATATTTGTGTCGACCGCAACAACCTGCGAAAGCTTAATGATGTCGGGATTTGCGCTGCGCCAATTCGAGCTTCCCGTAACGATAAACGCCTCGGAGACGGTGCTGATATACACTTTTTTGCTTCCGTCAAACATTACGTCGGGGTTAAAATCTCTGACGAGCTTCTCGTTTTCCTCGCGGTAAGCGAGCTGACGCTTGATATCCTCGACCGTCGAGCGGCGGCGTTCGCTGAAGAACGGAGACAGCTTCGCGGCGCAGTTTTTGCAGAGATTGCCGTCTTCGAGCTTGCGGTTTCCGAGAAGTCCTATTTTCTCGCCGCAGATATCGCAATATTTCTTATCAAATAATCCCATAGTGTTTCCCTCCTGTTATTTTTTCGGTCGCAGTAACGACCAGTTTTGCGCTGTCAGCCTGCAAATCGTATCATAAGAACGATTTCAGCAGCTCAAACAGCTCTTTTTCACCCATGCCGTTATATTTCATCGAAATAACGCTGCCGTCGGGCAGAAGCCGGCCTACGCAAAGCAGACTGTCCGCTTCGTCATACACATTCTCTCCCGCCTCTATCCCCGGTTGAGGCTGTTAAGCACAGCGTCCTCGGGGATATGTGGCAGCTCGGAGATTTTCGGCAAAGCTTGCTTTTTCGCTAAGCGGCGGTGACACCGCACGCCTATGGCAACGCCCAATATGAGCGCCGTGAGCAGAATCAAAATTATGAGCAGCGCCTTCATCGGCCGTCTTATTTTTTATCGCTATCGTCAAATATATCTCCGCACTCGGGGCAGAACTTCGGAGGATTGGATGGATCCTCGGGCTCCCAGCCGCACTTATCGCAGCGGTAGAGAGGAGCGTCCTCGGGCTTTTTGGCTCCGCAGTTCTGGCAGAACTTGCCCTTATTGACGGTTCCGCACGAGCAGGTCCAGCCGTTTGCGTCAGCGGGCTTCGGAGAGCCGCACTCGGGGCAGAACTTGCCTGTCGCGGTAGCGCCGCACTGACATTTCCAAGCGCCTGCCGCCGGCTCGGGAGCGGGCTTCTTTCCGCCGCAGTTCGGGCAGAAGTTACCGGACACCATATTGCCGCACGAGCACTTCCAGCGCGCCATATCGGGGCCGTCCGTCGGCTGCTGCGCCGCCTGCTGCTGAGCCTGCTGCTGTTGCTGCTGACCCATGGCGAACAGGTTCTGAGCGTTCATGCCGCCGCCTGCGTTCATAGCCATGCCCATGCCCATAAAGCCGGTCATTGCGCCTGCCTGGTTGCCGGCCGCGGTCTTCATGGCGTCCGCCTGAGCGCCGACAAGGGTTGCCGCCGCCATGGTGGGATCGCGCATGATAGCTGCACGCTGAGCCTGCTTGATGAGCTCCGCATCCTCTTCGGGGAGGGTGACCGAGCCGAGGGCTATTGTGACGACCTTGAGTCCGCGCAGCTCGCTCCACTTTGCGGAGAGGGCGGCGTTCATAGCGGTTTCAAGCTCGGTGTTGTGAGCTACTATCTGATTGGGGCGAAGCTCAAGGTCGGAGAGCTGAGCAAAAGCGGGCTGAAGCGCGCTGATGAACTCTGTCTTGAGCTGATTGTCTATCTCTTCGCGGGTATAATCCTGCTCGACATTGCCGCAGACATTGGTATAGAAGAGCATGGGGTCGTCTATCTTATAGGAATATACGCCCGAGCAGCGGACTGCGACATCGATATCAAGGCCTATCTTCGAATCGACGACACGGAACGGAATCGGGTTCGGAGTGCCGAACTTGTTGTCCATCAATTCCTTGGTGTTGAAATAATAGACACGCTGATCCTTTCCGGTATCGCCGCCGTAGGTGAAACGCTTACCGATGGTCTGGAATGTCTTTTTAATGCTGTCACCGAGAGAGCCAGAGAAAATCGAGGGCTCCGTGGAGGCGTCATATGTAAACTCACCGGGCTCCGCGCAGAACTCGACTACCTTGCCCTGCTCGACTATCATCATGCACTGTCCGTCCGCAACGGCTATACCCGAGCCGTTTGTGATGATGTTGTCGCTGCCCTTTGTGTTTGACGATCTGCCGCTTACGCGCTTCTGTCCTTTGGTAACAAGAAGCTCCTTCGGCATTGCCTCACAATAGAAAAATTCCTTCCACTGATCGGCAAGAACGCCGCCGACTGCGCCTACACCGGCTTTAATAAGTCCCATAAATAAAAACTCCTTTGCAATATTATATTATATTATTTCGCGGGGTGATTCCCCTTTTTGACTGTTTATCCTACCGCTTCGTCAAAGAGCAGCGGCTCACTCTTCAAAACATAATCGGTTTTTCCGTCGCGTCCGTCATAGGTGAGCACTTTTCTCGCGGCCATGCCGCCCTTTTCGGCTTCTATGGCGGCGGTGGGAACAGTCTCGGCAAGGCTGCCGTCGAACTCATAAACCTCGCCCTTTTTGACCTTCACCGAGAAGAGGATACCGTCCGACTCCATCTCGTTATCGGCTTCGTTATACTTGAGCTTTACGAGCGTGACGATGACTCCGTCAACATTCGAGACAAAGCGTATCCTGTCGTTCGGATAAATCGCGCTCCCGGTCTTAAAAATCTGCACCGGGTCGCCGAGAGCCCTGTATGACGCGGAGCTTGAATCGGTATAGAGCGAGAGCTCAAACGCATCCTTCGTCACATCGTACTCCGTCATAACTTCCTCGGTAGTCTGCATATCCCCGTCGCCGGTCGTCTTATCGGTATTGCCCGTTTTACCGCAGGCAAAAAGGGTGAGGGCGAGGACAAGGACCAGAAAAACCGACAGAATTGCCGAAATGCTTTTCTTCATTTTCAAACCTCCGTTCACGGCAGCAAAGTCCAAAGGTCGGAAATTGCGTCATATTCATATACCACCCTGTCAAGGTGGTTAAAGCACACATTTATCTCGCGCACGAAGCTGTCTTCGCCGCTTGTGCCGAGGGCATAGATATTGTAGCGGATTCCGTCCTGCTCCATATACTCGCCCGTATCCAAAATCGCCATGCCGGAATCGACATATTCGGCGAAGCCCTTGCTGCATTCGCGCATCTGTTTGACTGCCTCATCCAAGGGTATGTCATACTTCTCGCCGCGCTTTATCTCCGTTCCCGAAATATTCGACGGAAGCGTCATTTTTTCGGAAGAAGTCGAGGTTATCGCCGCTTCTGCGGTGGTGCCGTCCGACGTTTCGGGGGTCGGTTTTTTGTCCTTAGCGCAGCCTGCCGACAGCATAAGGGCAACCGCCGTCAACAGAACCGCTGCCGTTATCAGCATTCTTTTCACTGCGTGGTCAACCCTCCTTTTCACGGGTTTCTTCTTTTTTGTCCGCCCTGCCGAAGCTCGACGAGGCGGAATAGGGATTCAGATTCTTTTTCGGCTCATCCCGCACACTCGCGCAGTCACCCGCCCAGCTGATGAGCAGAGTGCGCAGCAATATGATAAAAAACCATATTATGAGCAGCGAAGCGAACCACCATATGGAAATTTTAAGGATGAAATGGGCGGCAAGCAATATCCACGCGGGCACCGACCAGCCGAGGTTGAATACGAGGTTCATCAAAAAGCAGAGCATAAAGCCCCCAAAATCGCGTTTTCTCACGGTTTGTCTCCCCTTTCTTCAAATACATCCCAAATACTTGCACATATATAATATCAAAAAAAATGTCCGAGCACAC
>OKSO01000783.1_pt1 | contig 12031 bp, 8 predicted proteins | sample 1606241 | NCBI WGS metagenome assembly OKSO01 (sample SAMEA3879540, study PRJEB24766) | human gut metagenome | biome: human-associated habitat; feature: feces | place: USA | collected 1985/1987
AGGAGATGCAGTTCTTCGGCGCCCGCGCCAACCTGGCCAAGTGCCTGCTGTACGCACTCAACGGCGGTGTTGACGAGGTCTCCAAGAAGCAGGTCGGCCCCAAGTATCGCGCCGTCGAGGGCGATACGCTCGATTACGACGACGTTGTGGCCAAGTACAACGACATGATGAAGTGGCTTGCTGGCGTGTACGTCAACTCGCTGAACATCATTCACTACATGCACGACAAGTATTGCTACGAGCGCATCCAGATGGCTCTGCACGACAAGCACGTGCATCGCTGGTTCGCTACGGGCATCGCTGGCCTTTCCGTCGTGGCTGACTCCCTGTCCGCCATCAAGTACGCCAAGGTCCACCCCGTCCGTGACGAGAACGGCATCATCGTCGACTTCGAGACCGAGGGCGAGTTCCCCAAGTACGGTAACGACGACGACCGCGTCGACCAGATCGCTCACGACGTTGTGCACCAGTTCATGGAGTACATCCGCATGAACGACACCTACCGCAACTCCGTGCCCACGACCTCGGTTCTGACCATTACCTCCAACGTCGTGTACGGTAAGAAGACCGGCTCCACGCCCGACGGCCGCAAGGCTGGCCAGCCGTTCGCCCCGGGTGCTAACCCCATGCACAAGCGCGATAGCCACGGCGCCATCGCTTCGCTGTCTTCGGTTTCCAAGCTCCCGTTCCGCGATGCTCAGGACGGCATCTCCAACACCTTCTCCATCATCCCGGGTGCGCTCGGCAAGGAGGACCAGGTGTTCTTTGGCGATATCGACCTTGATCAGCTGGGCGAGTAACTATTGTTAGTGCTATACTAACAATAACGATTACTGATTAGCGCGTCGGTTTCGGCCGGCGCCTATCGATCGAAGGAGACACATTATGAAGGTTTCTGAAGTTTCCGAGACTCAGGCCGATAACCTGGTCCACATGCTCGACGCTTACGCCGAGAAGGGTGGCCACCACCTGAACATCAACGTCTTCAACCGTGAGACGCTGCTTGACGCTCAGGCTCACCCCGAGAAGTACCCGCAGCTGACCATCCGCGTTTCCGGCTATGCCGTGAACTTCCACACGCTCACCAAGGAGCAGCAGGACGAGGTCATTTCGCGTACCTTCCACGACAAGTTCTAAAGGGGTTTAACTCCCGCAGGATCGCCGGGCCGCTTTGGGTTACTTTCCAAAACGTCCTCGGACATGCAAAGGGCTCCGCTGCGCGCTTCGCGCGGCGGAGCCCTTTGCATCCTGCGGAAATGTTTTGGAAAGTAACCCAAAGCGGCCCGGCGGGGGTCCTGTGTAGTCACCCTTTAGGCGGAACTCTCCTAATTATTTGGATGAGTCGTTTACTTACTTGTGCTGTTACCGTCTTCCCGCTGTTGTTGGGGTATGCTTTGTTCGTATGTAAACGTTTGACATGTTGATGGGGGAGGGTGCTATGGCTCGCGAGGGCGCTCGTTCTAAGGATTCTGCTAAGCCTGGCATCAAGGAAGTTGCAGCGGTGGCGGGGGTTTCGCCTACTACGGTATCTCGCGTGCTTAATAATCGCGGCTATATTAGCCAAGAGACCCGCGATAAGGTCCATGCCGCGATGGAGCGCATCAACTATACGCCCAACGATATCGCCCGTGCCATGCTCAACGGTCGCCTGAATCTTATCGGTATGATCGTTCCCTTTGTGAGCAGCCCGTTCCATGCTCAGGTTGTGCAGGCGGTCGAGCGCACGTTAGCGGAAAACGGCTTTAAGATGTTGCTGTGCAACAGCGCCAATCGACCTGATTTTGAGCGTTCCTATATCGACATGCTCCGCCGCAATATGGTCGACGGCGTCATCGTCAACTCCCTCAATATCGGTGCCGAGGCATATGCCGAGATGGGCTTGAGCCTGGTTGGCATCGACTGCGATCTCGGCGAGGGCTCTGTCCAGATTGCAAGTGACAGCTATGGCATCGGCGAGCTCGCCACGCGCCGTCTGATTGATGACGGCTGCAGGCGTATCCTGTGCCTGCGCAGCAATAGCCGCATGCGCATGCCTGCCAATAAGCGTACCGATGCCTACCTCGATGTTGTTGAGCAGGCCGGTTTGTCCGCGCTTGTCCGTGAGGTTGAGTTCGTTAAGCCCGACGACGAAAAGGGCGCGGTCGTTGCGAAGATCCTCGATGAGAACCCCGATATTGACGGCATCTTTGCGGGAGACGATACGATGGCGGCCATCTGTCTCAACGTGATGAAGCAGCGCGGCTTGAGCGCTCCAGACGATATTAAGGTCGTGGGCGCGGATGGTGCCCGCCGAACTATGACGTTTATGCCTGACTTAACAACCGTACGTCAAGATATCGATCGCATCGGAGAGCTCGCGGCGCAATCCATCATCGCTCTTATTAACGGCGATAATCCCGAATCGAATATCAAGCTCCCCGTTGAACTCATTGAGGGCAAAACCGCATAGTTCATCCCGTGCCAAAAGAATTCCTCAAACGCCTCTGATGACCGTTCACCGGCATATGTCAACCGTTTGCCGACGACTGGAACTGTGAAAAGACGTATTGGTGTGAAAACGTTTGACATATGAAAACGATTGACATATCTTGCCATTGTACCGAGTTAGTATGTCGTGGAAAGGAAGTCTCGGATGCACAAGGTGTATTACCAGCCTGAGGGAATTTGGGTAGGCGACATCATGCCGTACGGCGAGGACGGCACGTTCTATCTCTATCATCAGCGTGACACGCGTAACCCCGAACCTTTCGGAGAGCCGTTTGGCTGGGCACTCGCTACGACCAAGGATTTCGTCAACTACAAGGACTTTGGCGAGAGCCTTGAGCGCGGCGGCGACGAGGAAGTCGACCAGTACATTTATGCCGGCACGGTGTTTAAGGTGGGCGACAAGTACCATGCGCTCTACACTGGTTGCAATCGCGATAAGGTCCGCGCACGTTTGATGAAGCAGGTTCTTCTTCACGCGACGAGCGACGACGCCGTCAAGTGGGAGAAGAACATCGCCGAGACGCTGCTTCCGCCCCAGGAGGGTTACGATGACCGCAACTGGCGCGATCCCTTTGTGCTTTGGGATGAGGAGAACGAAGAGTACATGCTCATCCTCGGCACGCGTGTGGGCGAGGACAAGCGTCTGATGACCGGCCGCCTGGTCAAGTTCACCTCCAAGGATCTGACCAACTGGGAGTTCCAGGGCGACTGGTGGAACCCGGGCCTGTACACCATGTTTGAGATGCCTGATCTCTTTAAGATGGGCGACTGGTGGTACCTCGTCTTTTCCGAGTACAGCGACGGCAACAAGACCCGTTACCGCATGTCCAAGTCCATCAACGGTCCTTGGATTACCCCCGCTGACGACTCCTTCGACGGCCGCGCGTACTACGCCGCTCGCACCGCATTCGATGGCGAGCGCCGCGTTCTCTTTGGTTGGGTCCCGACGCGCGACGAGGGCGGCGACCCCAGCTCTTACCTGTGGGGTGGCACTTTTATGCCCCTCGAGATCGTTCAGCGTGCCGACGGAACGCTCGGCACCAAGCTCCCCGACAGCATGCTTGGCGCCTTTGGCGAGGCTAAGGCAGTCGAGACCTTTGAGCTTTCCTGCGAGTCGGGCAAGGTCGAGCAGGTGCTCGCCGCGGATGCCGGCTCCACCTACTTGCTCGATGCCGACATTGAGCTCGGCGGTAACGCTGCCGGCTTCTCGGTCAAGTTCGCCGAGGACGCCGAGACTGGTCTTGCCTATGAGTTCCGCGCCAACCTGCGCGAGGGCAAGCTCGAGTTCACGCCGGCTCCCCAGTACCCGTGGTTCCAGGTCAACAACATGGGCCTCGAGCGTCCGTTGTTCTTTAAGGGCGAGGGCACTCACCATGTGCGTCTGGTCGTCGACGACGACATCGCGACCATCTTTGTCGATGATGTTGCGCTCAACGCTCGCTTCTGCAACAAGCAGGGCCAGGGTGTGGCGCTTACCGTCACCGACGGTGCGCTCAAGTGCGCAAACGCAACGATCGCGTCTCTGTAGCGGCAACGAACCGTTTTATGATTTAGAAAAGGAATGGAGAGGAACATGGACTACAAGGCAGTGTCCCAGCAAGTCGTCGACAACGTCGGCGGACTGGAGAACATCGAGGGCGCCACACATTGCGTGACCCGTCTGCGTCTGGTGCTCAAGGATACGAGCAAATACAACAAGGCCGAGCTCGAGAACATCGATGGCGTCAAGGGCGTGCTGTACAACAGCGGCCAGCTCATGATCATCTTCGGTACCGGTACCGTCAACAAGGTTTACGATGAGTTTATGGCTCTGACGGGCGTTAAGGAGATCAGCGCTTCCGAGGTCAAGGGCGCCGAGGCGGACAAGAAGGGCAAGTTCTTCTCGGTCCTCAAGGTATTCTCGGACATCTTTATCCCCATCATTCCCGCCTTCGTCGGCGCTGCAATCATCATCGGCCTTAAGTCGCTGATCGTTGCCAACGGCCTCTTTGGCATGGAGGGCAGCCTCGCCGATCACAGCGAGTTCCTCAAGAACCTCGCAAGCTTCTTTGCCATTATCGCCACCACGTTCGACTACCTGCCTGTCCTGGTTATGTACAGCGCAGTCAAGCGTTTTGGCGGTAACCCGATCCTGGGCATCCTCGTCGGTATCGTCATGGTTCACCCGAGCCTTATGAACCGCAACACGTTCGTTATGGACCCGACGGGTGCTGAGTACTGGAACTTTGGTCCGCTCTCCATTCCCATGGTTGCTTTCCAGGGCGGCGTGTTCCCTGCAATTCTGACCGCCTGGTTTATGGCCAAGGTCGAAAAGATTGCCCAGAAGTACATCCCCGAGGTCGTTTCGTTCGTCTTTGTCCCGACCGTTACCCTGATTCTTGCTAACGTCGCCCTGTTCACCGTGTTCGGCCCGCTCGGTAACCTGATCGGTGACGTCCTCGCCGGCGTAATCGATATCCTGTACAACAGGATGGGCGTCTTTGGTGCCTTTGTCTTCGCCGCGTTCCTGCAGCCGCTCGTCGTTACCGGTACGCATCAGTTCATCCAGGGTATCGAGGCAAACCTTGTTGCCACGACTGGCTTCAACTACATCCAGGCCATCTGGTCGGTTTCCATCATCGCCCAGGGCGGCGGCGCCATCGGTATGTACCTCATTCACAAGAAGCACTCCAAAGAGCGCAACATCTGCATGTCGTCCTTTATCCCGACGCTGGTCGGAATCTCCGAGCCCGCTATCTTTGCTGCAAACATGCGCTATTCGATCATTCCGTTCATCTGCGCATGCATCGGTGCAGGCTGCGGCGGTGCCTTCGTCAAGCTCTTTGAGGTGCGCGCTATCGGTCAGGGTCTGACCGGCGTGCTTGGCCTGCTCATCGTCACGCCCGAGACTCTCGTGTGGTATGTGGCTGGCAATCTCATCGCCTTTATCGTGCCGATCGTCTTGATCTTTGCCTACAACAAGGCAAAGGGCGTGCCGACCACCGATGAAGAGGGCGCTGGCGCTGGCTTCGATGTCAGCTTCTAGTTGAGCCATTCAGTGCAATGTGCGGATAAGTCCATTTGAGGAAGGGCGTTCGACTCGTGTGAGTCGAGCGTCCTTCCCCATAGACGAGAAAGTCAACGGCGATGTTAAATCAAAAAAACAAGGTGACACGCGCGGACTATGAGCAGTGGCGAGCCGGACAGGATGAGACGGCGGCTCGCATCGCGTCCGACCCCGATAGACTCTTGTTCCATGTGGAGCCTGAGCTTGGCTGGCTCAACGACCCCAACGGTTTGGTGCAGATTGGTGATACGTATCACATCTATCACCAATACGATCCGTTCGATGCTGCGCATGGCGGTCCAGTGCTTTGGAACCATCTGACGACAAAGGATTTTGTGACGTACGAGAATCACGGCCCCGCGCTGTTCCCCGATTCCGATTTGGATTCGAGCGGAGCGTATTCTGGTTCTGCCTTTGTACGTGATGGCAAGATTCACTACTTCTATACCGGCAACGTCAAGCATTTTGACCGCGATGATTACGACTACGTGTTGACGGGCCGTGAGCAAAACCAGATTCATATGGTTGCCGAGAATCCCGACGAATTGGGCGAGAAGCGCATGGCTGTTGGACCAGTCGATTACCCCGACGATATCGGTACGCACGTGCGCGACCCCAAGATCCTTGAGCACGATGGTATCTACTACATGGTTCTGGGCGCTCGTACGAAAGACGACCGTGGCTGCGTGCTTGTCTATACCTCGCGCGATCTAGAGGACTGGAACTATGCGACGCGTATTGAGCTGGGCGAGAAGTTTGGCTTTATGTGGGAGTGCCCCGATCTGTTTGAGCTCGATGGCGAGCTTATTCTCGTTTGCTGTCCGCAGGGTGTGCCTGCCGATGGTTGGCGTTACCGCAATCCGCATCAGTGCGTGTGGTTCCCTATCGAGGCCGATTGGGAGGCGCCGAGCTTTAAAATCGTCGGGCAGGGCATGCCCCCGATGGTCGATGCCGGTTTTGATTTCTATGCTCCGCAGTCCTTTGAGGATGCTGCAGGCCGGCGTTTGATGATCGGATGGTCGGGTTGCCCCGATGCGACGGCAGAAAACCCGACGGTGGCGCGCGGGTGGCAGTGCGCGTTGACGGTGCCGCGAGAGCTGAGCATGCGCGATGGTAAGCTCTGCCAGCAGCCGGCGCACGAGATTGAGAGGATGCGCGGCGACTGCGTTCGCGCGACAGGCGGTGAAACCGTTGAGGAGCCGGGCCGCCTGTTTGATCTTGTGGTTTCCTGTGAGGGCGCCAAGATGGTCGAGCTCGAGATTCGCAAGGGTGTCTTTGTGCGCTATGCAGACGGGATGCTTACCCTCGACATGGGTGACGAAGGCTATGGGCGCGACCAGAGGTCGATCGAGCTCAGCGAGCTTCGCGACCTGCGCGTGCTTTCGGACACTACGATGGTCGAGATTTTTGCAAATGGCGGCGAGGCGGCACTTACGAGCCGTACCTATTCGCCGGCGGTTTCGGCGATGGGGTTGCATGCCGAGGGTGCGGCATCGATGAATTTCTACCGCCTCGTGCATTAACCGTGCATGGGGCACGATTGGACTTGCTGGGCGAAATGAATCGCAGTTGCCGCGGCCAACTACCGTTTATCGCGTATAGCGACCGTTTGCGGAGTAAGTAACACTTAGTAATAAACCGTGTAGAATCTCAGGTTAGCACGGAGTTTTCCAGGGAGACGCTGTCCTTTGTTGTGCGCAAGGGGCGGCGTCTCTTTGGCGCTTGGACGCCGTTGTGCAACAGTGCGGCGGCGCGTGCCATGTATTGAAAAGCCAATGTCGAGATGGGTCGTGATAATAATGGGCAAGTACGTAATCGTGGTTGAGTCTGGGTCGGATGTGACGCCGGAGCTCTGCGAGCGCTACGGCATCGTGCGCGTGCCCATGCATGTCACGATTGGTGACGAGACCGTCGAGGACGGCTCCATCGATCCGCTCGAGATTTACTCGCGCTGCAACGAGTTTGGCGTGATGCCCAAGACCAGTGGCTGTGCGCCTGCGGATTTTGCTCACGTGTACGACCGCATTCACGCTGAGCAGCCCGACGCGACTATTTTGCATCTTGCATATTCCGAGGCCACGACCTGTTCGCATCAGTCCTCAAAGATTGCGGCCCAGGGGCGCGACTACGTGTTCTCCATGGATACGCGTTTTGTCTCGGTGGGCCAGTCGCTCGTTGCCGTCGAGACCGCCAAATACATCGAGGCTCACCCCGATGCCACCGTCGACGAAATTTTCGCCTTCACCAATTCGGTGATGGACCGTGTGCTGCTGGGCTTTGTTCCTACCGACCTAGCCTTCCTTAAGGCGGGAGGTCGTCTGTCCAACGTGGCATTCCTTGGCGCCCACCTGCTCAAGATTAAGCCCTGCATTGAGGTGACGGGCGGTAAGTTTGTGGCGACCAAGAAGTTCCGCGGCTCTATGCTCAAGTGCGCCCGCGCCTTTATTGACCACATGGTTGCGAAGGGCGAGATTGACTACTCGCACATTGGCCTGGCGTATTCGGTAGGCCTTTCCCAGGAGCTGCGCGACGACATGGAAGTCTATGCGCACGACCTGGGCTTTAAAGACGTTACCTGGACTCAGGTCGGCGGTGTCATCTCGAGCCATTGCGGCCCGACCGCCTTCGGTGCGGTGCTCACGCTCAAGGCGTAAAGCCTGGCGTCTATCGATTTCTATTGCCTTGACGGCGGGCGGGTTGCGACAACCTTCCCGTCGCTTTTGCATGGGGCCAAATAGGACAATCCAATTGACCGCTAAACCGTTTCGCCATCAAGCATATAGGCTAGAATGACTCTGGCATTTATGTAGCTAAAACCAATGAGAGGCAAGGTAGCGGGAATGGCTGAGATGACGCTCGAGGGTGTGGACGCTCGTCCTGAGGACTCCGCGTTTGCCCTGGGCCGCGTGCATTCGATTGAGACGATGGGAACGGTCGATGGACCCGGCATCCGCTTTGTGGTGTTTGTTCAGGGCTGCCCCATGCGTTGTGCGTATTGCCACAACCCCGATACCTGGTCGGTTAACGGCGGCACCATGGTGACCGTCGAGCACCTGATGGACGAGTTCCAGAGCAACCATGAGTTTTACCGCAGCGGTGGTATTACGGTATCCGGCGGCGAGCCGCTCCTGCAGCCCGCGTTTTTAGCCGACCTGTTCCGCGCCATGCACAATAACCCCGGCGGCCGTGTGCATATCTGCTTGGATAGCTGCGGCTATGCGTTCGATCCCGCGCATCCCGAGAAGTTCGATGCCGTACTCAACGAGACCGATATGGTGCTGCTCGACATTAAACACGCCGATCCCGTCGAGCATAAAAAGCTGACCGGTTGCGATCCCGCACGTATTCTGGCGTTTGGTGATGAGCTCGCGCGTCGCAAGATTAAGGTTGTTATTCGCCACGTGGTAGTGCCGGGTATTACCGATACGGTGGAGGAGTGCGAGGCGCTCGGTCGCTTGATTGCCCCGTGGCATAACGTGGTCGGCCTGGAGATGCTGCCGTATCACACGATGGGTGTCGTCAAGTACGAGCAACTGGGCATTCCCTATAAGCTCGAGGGCGTGCCCCAGATGGATACCGCGCGCATGCCCGAGCTGCGCAACGCCGTCATGACGGGCATGAAAAAGCGCCGCGCGGAACTCAAAAACGCCATCGGCTAGCGAGCCATTTTCAGGCACTCATTGGGGACAGACTTAAATGAGTGCCCCTGGGCACCAAGTTGATTGCCAAAGAGTCCCGTCAAGTTGCGGTGGAATAGTTCTTGTTTTTCGGCTTATGCCGCCCAAACAGGAACTATTCCACCGCAACTGCGTTTTGGGCGGAGATGCGCAACAGAATCGTGCCATTTGGATAAATACGCTTGTGGTTTCTTTAAAGACACCTTAAACGCCGCTGAATATCTTTGGAAAGAAATGCCTGCTCGGTATTATGCTGCTCGTATATGAACGGTAGCAGTCAGGAGACCACGTGCGAAACAACGCATCGCGGGACGAGTATGTGCCGCAGCATGGCAGCAGATATGAGACGAGGGGCACGCCTTCGCGTGGCCACGCTGACGCTCGCATCCACGTAACGAAGATTGCCGCAATTGGGATGCTAACGTTGGTGGTTATTATCCTCGGAATTACCGCTAAAACCTACGCCTCGGAGCGAATGGCACACTCAGATGCGTCAACGGTACAGACGCAAAACAAAAAGGTCTCTGAATCTAAAGCCACCGCAAGTCAAACCCTGTCGACAGCGAACCTCAAGACGGGGCTTTCGAAGGCGAACTTTAACGATATTCCCTCAGGCGATACCGTGCAGACCTTCTCACTGGTTGATGACCAGATCCTCGCCGCACTCCAGAATGCGCTTGACCAGGCGCAGGAGCTGGGCGATGTGGGCGTGGTGTTTTACGACCTGTCGGGCGGTAAGGGCGTGACGTATAACGCTGATGTCGAGGTGTACGGTGCGAGTAGCTACAAGGCACTCTATGCGTTGTACATTTGCGAATCTCTGGTCGAGACGGGCCAGGTTTCACTCGATGACTCCCTTGGTACCTATGGTGGCTACAACATGGGTTGGCAGACGGTACGCGACTTGATCGAGGCTGCGGTCGTTTATTCAGACAACGATTCGTTTATTGCGTTACGTGCGGCGTTTGACCGTGTCGGTTACGAGGATTGGATTGTCGGTCTTGGCATCGATTACGATACGGCACTGGATCCGATGAGTGATTTTCCGACCTACTGCCCGCGCACTTCTGCGAGGTTATGGCGTGAGATGAGCGAGTATCTGAGCATGGATACCGAGACTTCACAGTGGTTGTCGGGCCTTCTGACATCAACATCGCGCTCGTTTATTCGCGATGGCATTGCGGACGAGCAGGTTTTGGTGCGCAACAAGGCAGGCTGGATTAGCGAGGATGGTTACTATTCGATATGCGATGCAGGCCTCATCGACATCGATGGCCGTACCTATGTCATGAGCGTCATGACATCGATGCCATGGAGTGACCGTTCGAGCGAGGTTACGGCTGCGATTGCAAAGGCTCTGTTTGATACGCGAGCTGCACTGGCTTAGCGTGTTCGTTTGGCGAGGTCAAACAAAATGCTGGTACCATACCTTGGTTGAGAATTTCGTATAGGTTTGGGGAATGGTATGGCTACCATCGCGATTATCGGTGCGCTCGAAAAAGAGATCATGCAGATTAAGGAAGAGCTGAGCGACGTTTGCGAGGCACGGGAGGCAGGCTTGACCGTTGTGAGCGGTGAGCTCGACGGCCTGACAGTTGTCGCCACAACGGCGGGCATGGGCACGGTGAACGCCGCCGCTGCAACACAGCACCTCATTAGCAAGTATGCTCCGCAGGCTGTTGTGTTTTCGGGCATTGCGGGCGGTTTGAACCCCAGGCTCCATATCGACGACGTGGTCATTGGCAAACGCCTACGCTATCTGGATACCGATACCGCGCTTATCGCCGAGTCCGCACCGGGGCTCGAGGAGTTTGGCTCGACGCCCGCGCTGGTCGATATTGCCGCCGACGTGCTTGCTGAGCGTGGGTTTGTTGACGCTTCGAAAAATGCAGTCGCTTCGAACGAGGGCACCAAGCAGTTCCTGGTCGGCACGATTGCCACGGGTAACCGCTTTGTGACGGGCGCCACCATGCGCAACGACGCTATCGAGGCGACGCATGCCGATTGTGTCGGCATGGAGGGCGCGGCAATTGCCCATGTCGCAACCAAAAATGGTGTCGATTGCCTGGTATTGCGCGCTATCAGCGATAATTGTGACGAGGCGTACGATGCAATTTGCGAGCGAGAGTTCGATCTGTTCGAGTACGCGCGTGTCGCAAGTGACATTACGCTCGATATCGTCCGCCGCATTGCCGCTGCGCAATAGCGCGTCTATTTGTAAGAACCTACGACCAAGGAGTGTCCATGGCCGATTCCATTAACTACCAGCTTGCCAAGTTCGTCGCCAGCTACGGCAAGGTTTCGCAGATTCCCGAGTCCACCTGCCCTGAGGTGAGCTTCGTCGGCCGCTCCAACGTGGGCAAGTCCTCCATCATGAACAAGCTATTTGGCCGCAAGAACCTGGTCAAGGTTTCGAGCACGCCGGGCAAGACGAGCAACATCAATTTCTTCGAGGCCGACGACGTGCATTTCGTGGACCTGCCGGGCTACGGTTTCGCCCGTCGCTCCAAGGCCGAGCGCGACCGCTGGGCCGAGCTTATCGGCGACTTTTTCGACTCCGAGCGCAGCTTTAACTTGGTCGTCTCGTTGGTGGACATTCGTCACGACCCCAGCAAGCTCGACCACGACATGATCGACTACCTACAGGGCAACGAGTTCAACTTTATCGTCTGCCTCACCAAGGCCGACAAACTCAGCCGCACCCAGCAGGCCCGCCAAGCAGCAGCCATCAAAAAGCAGCTCAACGTCCCGGCCGAGAACGTGATCATCACAAGCTCCCAGACTGGCACCGGCATCGATGAGCTTAAGCGCCGCATTGCCG
>OKSO01000786.1_pt1 | contig 12010 bp, 13 predicted proteins | sample 1606241 | NCBI WGS metagenome assembly OKSO01 (sample SAMEA3879540, study PRJEB24766) | human gut metagenome | biome: human-associated habitat; feature: feces | place: USA | collected 1985/1987
TCAGCTGGTAGAGCACCTGACTCTTAATCAGGGTGTCCAGGGTTCGAGTCCCTGAAGGTGTACCAACCCATCTGGGTGGGTAGACCGCCCAGATGGAACCCCACGACGAGGACATGGCCCGTTGGTCAAGTGGTTAAGACAGCGGCCTCTCACGCCGTTAACATCGGTTCGAATCCGGTACGGGTCACCATTTACTTGACAATTGGATAAAAGTTTGTTACTGTATGAAAGCAGTTGCAATACAGCAGTTGGTGCTGATTAGGGCGAGGGTCCACCCGTTCCCATCCCGAACACGGAAGTTAAGCTCGCTTCTGCCCACAATACTTGGCTGGAGACGGCCCGGGAAGATAGGTAGCGCCAACACGAAAGAAGTCACTCATGCGAGTGACTTCTTTTTTTGTTCTCTGCAGCCTTTTGATTCCAATTGAGAATAATCCTGCGGGAAAATTCCTGCTGATCCTGATGATTGGCAAATGAGGGACGTTGTGCTATACTCAAAAATATAAACAAAAGACAGGAGGAAATCGCAATGAAGAACTTGAAGGTGCTGATGCTCAACGGCAGCCCGCATGCAAACGGCAACACGGCGGTCGCGCTGCGAGAAATGGAGAAGGTGTTCATGGAAAACGGCGTGGCGGTCGAAACGGTGCTCGTCGGCGACAAAGCGGTGCGCGGCTGCGCTGCCTGCAACGGCTGCAAGAAAACGGGTAAATGCGTCTTTGATGATGTGGTCAATGACGTTTCCCCCAAATTTGAAGCGGCGGACGGCCTTGTTGTGGCAAGCCCTGTTTATTACGCCTCCGCGAATGCGACGCTCATCGCCTGCCTCGACCGCCTTTTTTACAGCTCGTCGTTCGACAAGACGATGAAGGTCGGCGCGAGTATCGCCTGCGCGCGCCGCGGCGGCTGCTCGGCAACGTTTGACGAGCTCAACAAGTATTTTGCGATCTCCGGCATGCCGATCGCGCCCAGCCAGTATTGGAACAGCATCCACGGCTGCACACCGGGCGAGGCAGAGGCCGACGAAGAAGGAAAGCAGACCATGCGTGCGCTCGCACGCAACATGATCTTTTTGATGCAGAGCATCGCGCTGGGAAAAGAGCAGTTCGGCCTTCCTGAGAAAGAGCCGCGCGTCTCCACGAATTTTATCCGATGAAGGGCGGGCAAATGGAACTATTCGTCAAGCACTTTTCCGAGCTCAGCGCGCAGGAACTGTTTGAGATCTATAAGCTGCGCGTGTCGGTCTTTGTTGTGGAGCAGAAATGCTACTATCAGGAGGTAGACGACGCAGACAAGACGGCCTATCACGTCTGGCTGCGTGATGGGGACGGCATACAGGCCTATGCGCGCGTGCTGCCGTGCGGCGCGGCCTTTCCCGAAGTGGCCATCGGCCGTGTACTCGCTGTGAAGCGCCGCTGCGGTCTTGGCAGCAGGATCGTTGCCGCAGCCATTGATACGGCGAAGGAACGGCTGCACGCCGATACGATCACCATTGAAGCGCAGACCTATGCGCGCAAGCTGTATGAAAACTTCGGTTTCCGCCAAACGTCGGAGGAATTTTTGGAAGATGGGATCCCGCACATTCAGATGCAGCTTGTAATAACAAAATAAGAAAAGCTCCTCTCCAAAGGAGAGGAGCTTTTGCGATATCTTTTACTTGCGGCTGAACGGTGCGACGGCACGCTCATGCTTTGCAGAATGTGCGATCGGAGCCATCGTGCGGTGCTCCTTAGGCGTGCGCAGATTGCGCCTGTTGATGAACGCGGGGGCAACCTGCGGAAACAGCGCGAGCGAAAGAACGTCCTCTTCGCTCCTGGCAAGATCCTTGAATTCCTCGCGGTACTTGGGAAGCTCCGGCTCCAGAAGGTCGGCGGGACGGCAGGTGATGACCTCCTCGGGCTTGATGCCGGCCTTGGCGCGGACATCTTCATTAACGGTGCCGGGCAGCTTGCCATATTCGCCGCGCAGCATGGCCTTGGATTCCTTGGGTACCATCTTGTAGCGCTCGCCGGTGATTATGTTCAGCACGGCCTGCGTACCGACGATCTGACTCGAGGGCGTGACCAGCGGGGGATAACCGAAGTCCTCGCGCACGCGCGGGATCTCGGCGAGCACATCGTAATACTTGTCCTCCTTGCCCGCCTGCTTGAGCTGGGAGATGAGGTTCGAGAGCATGCCGCCGGGCACCTGATACAAAAGCGTGTTCGTGTCGACATTCAGCACCTTCGGGTCGAGCGCGCCGCTTGCCTTGAGCTGCTCGGCCACCTTGCGGAAGTGAATGGCGGCCTCGCTCATCTTGTCGAGGTCAAGCCCCGTGTCGCGCACCGTGCCCTTGAGCGTAGCGACAAGAGATTCCGTTGCGGGCTGGGAGGTGCCGTTGGCGAGCGGGGAGAGCGCAGTGTCGACGATGTCGATGCCTGCCATCGCAGCCATCAGATAGACCATGTCGCCCGTACCGCTCGTGTTGTGCGTGTGCAGATGAATGGGCATGTTGACCGTTTCCTTCAGGCGCTTGACAAGAGAGTAAGCGTCCATCGGCAGCAGGAGGTTGGCCATGTCCTTGATGCACAGCACATCGGCGCCCATCTGCTCAAGCTCGCGGGCAAGCTTGACGAAGTAGTCCTCGTTGTGAATGGGAGAAATGGTGTAGGAGAGCGTTGCCTCGACCTGTCCGCCGTATTTCTTCGTGGACTTGATGGCCTGCTCCAGGTTGCGCACGTCGTTGAGCGCGTCGAAAATACGAATGATGTCGATGCCGTTTTCGATGGACTTGGCGCAGAACTCGTCCACCACGTCGTCGGCATAGTGCTTGTAGCCTAAAATGTTCTGGCCGCGGAAGAGCATCTGCAGCTTGGTGTGCGGCAGGTGGGCGCGCAGCTGACGCAGCCGCTCCCACGGATCCTCGTCCAGAAAGCGCAGGCAGGCGTCGAACGTGGCGCCGCCCCAGCACTCAAGCGAGTAATATCCGATCGAGTCGAGAATTTCGCAGGCGGGGAGCATCTGCTCGAGCGTCATGCGCGTGGCAGCCTGCGACTGGTGTGCATCGCGCAGGATGGTGTCGGTGATGAGAAGAGGCTTGTTCGATAAAAATTCCATGGCGGTGTGAGGATCCTTTCTTAAAGTTATTATTCAGTTTAGCACAGCAGCGTGGACTTGGCAAGCGGCCTTTCGGTAATTATTTTTCATTTTTATCAAATACTTCAAAAAAAGTGATGAATACGATAAAAATATCACATCGCTCGCGTCTGCGCTTGACGGCGGTGGAAGGATGTGGTAGGTTATAAACGCATTTTCCCTATGTTCGGGCGCGGCGGCACGCCTGATTTTTTGTTGTCCGGAGGATCCCACGATGACTTTTTTTGAACTGTTTCTCATCGGCATCGGCCTGTCAATGGACGCCTTTGCCGTGTCGATCTGCAAGGGACTCTCCATGCAGAAGATCGACAAGAAATATACGCTCTGCATTGCGCTCTTTTTCGGCGGCTTTCAGGCGCTGATGCCGCTGCTCGGCTATGCACTCGGCAGCCGCTTTTCAGGCTATATCGAGCGCTTTGACCATTGGATCGCCTTTGTTCTGCTGGCGTTTATCGGCTTAAACATGATCCGCGAGAGCCGCGAAGAGGCGGAGGAGGAAAAGCCTTATACGGGCATCAACTTCAAAGAGCTTTTTATCCTTGCCGTTGCAACGAGCATCGATGCGCTGGCGGTCGGCGTGACGTTTGCCTTTTTGCAGGTGGATATCGTGCCCGCCATTGTGATCATCGGCTGCACGACGTTTGTTATCTCGCTTGCGGGCGTATATGTCGGCAATGTGTTCGGTGCGCGCTACAAGAGCCGCGCTGAGCTGACCGGCGGCGTTATTCTGGTTTTGATCGGGCTGAAGATCCTGCTTGAGCACCTTGGTGTAATCGCTTTTTGAGGAAATGATCCTCTCCCCTTATCCTGCAACAAAAAGAGGGCTGCTTGAAGCAGCCCTCTTTTATGCAAGTGTTCAGCAGCCGCAGCCGGTGTTGCAGCCACAGTTATTGTTGCAGCCGCAGCTGTTGCCACAGCTGTTGCCGCAGCCGCCGCAGGCAAAGATCAGGATGATGAGGATCAGGATCCACAGGCAGCAGCCGCCGCCGAAACCACAGTTATTGTTGCACATAAAACGAACCCCCTATGAAGATTGAAACCACCGGCGCGGCGGTCTCATTCCATAGTATGGAGGGGAAAGAAAAAGGTGTCAGCCGATGCGCGCGGAGGTGACCATTGCGCGGGAGGTGCGGTAGGCCGCATCGGAGAAAACGCCGCGTGCGATGAGCACATCGCTTAATGCGCCGCCGCCGTTTACGTTCGTTTCGAGCGCGTAATAGGAGAGATAGACCACATCGGCGCGCAAAAAGGCAGATGCGCGCAGCGCACTCACCTCGCCGGAAGTCAGGACACCGGCAAAATACGCGCGCTCGGGCGCGTTGGAGATGTCGGTCTGTGCGGTGGAACTGTAACGCAGTGCGCGCAGCAGAAATTCCGTGTACATCTCTGCCGAAGCGCTCATTGTTGTGCCGAACATCGTCGGCTCAACGCCGTTGGTGTAACCCTTTGCGTAGGCGTAGGCCGCATAGGGCTCCGCCCAGTCGGGCACATCGGCAAAAGGCTGATAAGCCGTGCAGGTGAGCGCCTCGCTTTCCTCACCGAGCAGGCGAATGAGCATGATGAGCGCTTCCATGCGCGTGGGCGCTTTTTCAAGGTCAAAGCCCTCACCGTAGCCGGTGTCCGAGCCGCGGAAGAGGGAGATCGTTTTAAGCGCGGCCGCCATGGCCGGATAGTCGACAGACGGGGCGGGGGAGAGGGAGTAGAGGCCGCAATAGCTCAACACCGCAGTTTTTCCGGTGACGGCGAAGAGAGCGGTCGTGTCCTCAGCGACGAGGTAGCGGTGGTTCTCAGCAAGCGAAGCGCCGCTGCTCACCTCGCTGCCGGTCGTCACATCAATGACCGCACTGGAGGAGAACTGGACGTTCACATTGCCCGCAAACACGATGACCTGAAGCCCGGTGGGACCGGAGAGCATGTCGCCCTGCTTGAGGCGCGACTCGGTAAAGACGTCGGCGCGCTGCGCGCCGGCATTGGCCTCCGCTGCGGCGACGGTCGAGCGGAGTACGGTTTCCGCCTGCGTGTAGGCCGTCTGCCCGGTTTTATCAAGGGAAGCGTCGATAGATGAATTTGCCTTGGCAGTAAAGACCGTTGAGCGAGATCAGCGGGTCGCTGCTGTCTCCGCCCGCAGCTGCGGCTGCGGTGGCAAGCACCGTTACCGCGAGGAGAGATGCGAGCAGCGCGATGGGGCGTTTCACGATGAGCCTCCTTCCCCCTCCGCCTCAGCAGAGGTTTCAGAGATCCGATAGCTCAGCGTAAGCAAGCTGTCGGCAAAGTGAACGTCTTCGGTGAAGACCTCGCTGCCGACGTTCAGCTCCGTGTTGGTAAAGTTCCAGATGCCGCGAACGCCAAGCGAGATGAGCTGCTCGGCAACCTCCTGCGCGATGGTTTTCGGTACTGTCAGCACAGCGACATCGGGGTGGCAGACGGCGAAATAGTCGCCCAGCTCATCAAACGAGCGGATGAGCACGTTATTTACGCGTGTGCCGATGAGCGCGGGCGAAACATCGAACGCGGTGTCGAGCAGAAAACCGGCCTGCGCAAAGTCAAAGTTGCGCAGCAGCGCATGACCCAGGTGACCGGCGCCGACGACGACAAGGCGGTGGCCTTCGTCCACGCCGAGAATGTGGCCGATCTCCGTGCGCAGCTCAAGAATGTTGTAGCCGTAGCCCTGCTGGCCAAATTCGCCGAAGCAGCTCAAGTCCTGACGAATCTGCGAGGCGGTGATGCCCATGCGCTCGCCGAGCAGGCTTGAGGAGATGCGCACAATGCCCTTCGAATGCAGATCGTCAAGATAGCGGTAGTAGCGGGGAAGACGCCGGATGACAGCGTCGGAAATTTTTCGTTTTTTCATAGGAACGGTCCTTTGCTATGGAATACTGCAATTATACGAGCGAAGAAAGAAGTTGTCAATTTTTTTAACGATCTTTGACGAAAAATTTAGCTTTACAGGGTTGGAAAAACTTGCTATACTATTATTGTTGGCCGACCTGCGGTCAAAATTTTATATGCGCCCGTAGCTCAGTTGGATAGAGTGACAGACTCCGACTCTGTAGGTCGCACGTTCGAATCGTGTCGGGCGTACCAAAAATCCCGTGAAATCGTATGATTTCACGGGATTTTTATATAGAATTATTCCAATTATCTGCTTTTACTGCGTAGCGCAACCGGACAGAGCTTTTCGGAAGATAGCTCAGATTTCCAGGCTGCTCTGCATGATCTGACTGGCTGCTTTTTTATTTTTGTCAAAGGCGTGGGTGTAGGTATCCAGCGTGGTCGACGGTTGGCTGTGTCCGAGCAATCCAGCAACTGTGCCGACATCCGTGCCGCTGGCGATGAACAGACTTGCCGCCGTGTGACGCAAGCTGTGGACATTCAGGTCTGTTGGCAGATCGTTCGCTTTGAGGATTTTTTTGAACCGCCATGTGAATGTTGATGGAGTCATCGGCAGCTTCATGCCCTTTCTGCGGAACACATAGTCGTCTTTCGTCTGTTTGCGCCGGTCGTAACGCTCCGTTTCCGCTGCGCAGAAGGCTTCGTATTCGCGCAGCAGACTTTCCATCTCTGCTGAGAAGTACACATAGCGATTGCCAGCTTTCGTTTTCGGGGCTTTCACGATGATCTCGTCCCCCGTCGTTTTGACGGCATTCCGGCAGACGCGGATGCTCTGTTCGGCGTAGTTGATGTCCTCCCACTTGAGCGCACAGCACTCACCGCGCCGCATTCCAGTTGCGATGATGAGCTTGAAGTAGGTTTCGTACAGGATGCTCACGCTTTCCAGCGCCTGAATCAGTTTCTTCACCGTTTCATCGTCTGCAATCTTTTTCTCTTTCTTCTGACCCGCGTACTTGTACGTCCGCCATGCCGGGTTATGATCGAGATAGCCGCCCTCCATCGCGTCGGAGAGGATGCCGCACAGACAGCTGTGGACACCCTCGACCGTCGCTTCGGAGAGCGGCTTTCCGGTTGCCTTGTTCGTTTGTTTGCGCAGCTTTGCATAGAGACTGCGGAAATGTTCCGGCCGGAGGTCGACGAGCTTGTAGCTGCCAAGGTACGGCTTGAAGCGTTCGATGTCCTGCTTTTCCCGGACGAGCGTGGATTTTGCCAGCTTGTCCGGCGCGATGGTTTGCAGCCAGATTTCGGTGTACCTTTCGAGTGTGATCGACCGGTCAATGGTCGGGTTCAGCTTCTTGCAGGTCATCTCGAACAGCATTGCCTGCTCCTGAAGCCATTTTTCCGTCTGCTTTGGGGTAAGACCCGCGGGCGGCTTGATCGTTTTCTGCTGCGGATTGCGCCGCCTGCCGTCGGCCGTGTAACCCATGGACACTACAATGAGATAACTGTTTCCACGTTTTCTGATACTTGCCATTTGTGATTCCTCCTGTTCTGCTCAGCACGGCTGAGATTTTGTAACAGCAACAATACCAGAAAAATCGGGAATAGCGAGTAGATTTTGAAGATTCTACGAAAGTGACAACGGTATCAGGAGTATCTCGGCAAACTGGAGTTTATCAATTTACTAACCTGTTTTCTTCGCCCCAGATACAAAGTTGGTCAAGCACTTTCATCAGAGACTTTCCGCGCTCGGACAGCAAATACTCTACTTTCGGTGGAATCTGCGGATACTCTTTCCGCACAATAAGCTGGTCGGCTTCCAGTTCTTTCAGGTTGCTACTAAGCGTCTTGTCTGTAATTACGCCAAGATAGCGCTTCATCTCATTGAACCGCACCGGTTCAAACTCCATCAGGCAATACAAAATGGCCATCTTATGCTTGCCGCTGATGAGTGACATGGTGTAGCTGAATCCGGTGTCAGCAAAGTTTGCGTCTTTGATATAGTTCTCCATGCAGGACATGGTTGCACTTCCTTTTTGAATAGTATCTATCTTTATTGACAGTACTTGCACTTTTCCTGATGTGTGCTAATATGATAGCAGGATGACGGATCGATGTCAATCCAAAACTCAAACGGAGGTCGTTATCATGAAAAAAGAATTGGGCGTCCACCCTTATCTGTTCCCGATGCCGGTGCTGATGATCGCCACTTACGGCGACGATGATACAGTTGACGTGATGAACATGGCGTGGGGCGGGATCTGCGCGGAGAATATGGTGTCTCTGAACATTGACGAGGGTCATAAGACCTCGGAGAACATCAAAAAGCGCGGTGCGTTCACTCTGAGTATTGCAGATATTCCCCATATCGAGGCCGCTGACTTCTTCGGCATTGCCAGCGGCAACAAGATGGCGAACAAGTTCGAGCGCAGCGGTCTGACTGCTGTGAAAAGCGAAAAGGTGGACGCTCCTATCGTACAGGAGTTCCCGCTGACGTTGGAGTGTAAGGTCGTCGAGGACAAGATGGAGGTCTACGGTCATCATGTCATCGGTGAGATCGTTGGCGTACTGGCAGACGAGTCCGTGCTGGATGAAAAGGACAAGGTAGATGTCACCAAGCTGAACGCTTTCGTGTTTGACCAGTTCCGCAACGGCTACTATGCCATTGGGGAAAAGGTTGGCCAAGCATGGCACACCGGCGCACCATTGATGAAAAAATAATATATACTCAAACAGTCCCTCATTACCAAATACGGTGAGGGACTGTTTGCTCAATAAATTCCGGTCTGTTGAACAACTATATCACAGATTTTTTCTGCGTTCAACAACACTACTCCGTATCAGGAAACCAACAAATCTGGATTGGGTATTGCGAACAGACTATTGCTCATACGCTTTGCGGCGTCCTGCTTGAGCTGCATCTGCGGGTGACAGTAGGTGCGCTCCAAAAACGACGTGTCGCCGTGACCGGCGAGGTCTGCGACCGTATTTTTGTCCACGCCTTCGTGCAGAAGCGTCGAGACGAAAAAGTGGCGGAGGGTGTGCAGATGGTAGCTTTTCGGAAATCCCAGTTCCGCGAATAACGCTTTGAGGTGCTTGCTGAACGTATCCGGGTGGATGGGCGTGCCGTCGTCTTTTGTGAAAATGTATTCCGGGAACGGGATTCCGTTCTCGTCTCGGAGTCTCATCTTGCGGTAGCAGAACCCGCGCAGCAGGCTGAACATTTCTTCGTTCATAGAAACGGTTCTGGTGCGTCCGTTTTTGGTTGTTCCCTCCTGTACGCCTTCACCCGAAACCGTGCTGCGGGAATGCCGGACAATGATATAGCCCTCATAACTGCCGGTCACGATCACATCCGACCAGCGCAGGGCGCACAGCTCGCCGCGCCGCATCCCCGTGTTGATGGCAAGAAAGTAGAAAAGCTGGAAGACCGGTTCTTCATAACAGAGGGCGGAGAGAAATTTCTGCATTTCCTCCATCGTCGGAATCTCCTGCGCCTTGCGTTCAGCGTCAGGAAGGTCAATCATTCGTGCGGGATTTTTTTCAATGATCTCGTTGCGCTTCGCATCGCTGAGAACCGCTGATACGACGGTCAGGTATTTCTGCACCGTCTTTTCCTTGATCGGCTTGCCGCGGTAGGTCCGCTTGCGGAGCTTCGCCAACAGGTTTTCCAGTGCTATGGGACGCAGTTTGTTCAGCTTGATCGCGCCGATCTCCGGGAATACCGTTTCGAGCGAACGGCGGTAGAAAGCCAGCGTTCCGGGCGCGTATTTTGTCTGCCGATCCAGCCAGCCGCGGGCGTAGGTCTCAAAGGTCATCTCGCCGTCCTCGCTGTACCCCTGCTTGAACAGGCGTTCCAGGCGCTCCGCTTCGTGGTAGACGTATTGCTCGATGCCGCGCTTTGGGACTGTTTCCGGCACCTGAATCGTCTTTGCTTTGCAGACTTTCCGGCCGTCCGTGCGGTAGCCGTTGCTGATGGTGATTTTATATTTTCGTTCCGCTACCTGTTTGATACTTGCCATCAAATTCCCCTTTCACATTTTTTGTTCCATTGACCATTCTTCGTAATCGTCCTCGGCGTGACCGAGGGCGGTTTTCTTTTGCCGGAGCTTCCTGCGGCGCTTGCGGTCGACGTGGGGTGACGGCGCAGATGCATCGTTCGGTGTGTCATCTGTCATCTGCTCCACAGCACGACCAAGGCGCACAGCGCCGCGCACAAGATCACTGCCGTAATCGAGATCCATGTACACAGGCGAATTTTCTTCTTCGCATCCTGAACCGTATCCGTAAGTTGGTCCTTCGTATCGGTCAAAATCATTGTCATAGATTTCTGCGTACTGTCTGTCAGCTCTTTGCAGGCGGAAGAATACCTCTCGTTCAGGCTCCCAGCCTGTTTCTCGAAATTTTCTGCGCTCGTTTGCATCTTGATCAGAGATTCCTGCGCTTCTGCTTTCGTCAGAAGCATTTTCAGGTCCGTGTCTAACTGCATCTGCTGCCGAAACAGCCTGTCCTGCATTTCGAGCAGCGCGCTCCAGTTCCGCTCCGTGACCATCACGCTGGGTTCCAGCCGTTGCGCCTCGTCCATCAGCTTTTTGTGCTGCGTCAACATTTCCTGTGTTGTCATTCTCCGTTCTGTATCCAAACTCCGCCTCCATATTTTCTTTCAAGTATTTTTCTATATGTAATTTGCTGCCCCGGCATTTGCGCCCCTCCGGTGTGGTGTAGGTGATGTTCTTGCGGCTGTCCGTCCACGTGGCGTCGTAACCCTCAGAGCGGAGCAAGATCAGAAATTCCTCACGGTTTCCTGCGCAGCGCATACACTCGTCGATCACGCGCATGAGTTCAAACTTCCAGCTCTCGCCCCTGTCAGCCGTGTAGTATTCCGCGTTGGACATTCCACGGGAACATTTTTGCTCATCTCTCTGGAATTTCGGCAGCCCCAATTCCTCGCAAATCTGGTCATTGCGGATGCGCAGTTCCTGAATCTGCTCATCCGCCATATGAACCTTTTTTCCGGTCTCGAAATTCACGCTGTTGATAATACAGTGCGAATGAATGTGTTCGCGGTCGGTATGCGTACAGACCAGCACCTCGCAGCCCTCAAAATATCCAGCAAGTCTGCGTGCTGCTTCGTGTGCTGCGCACGGGTCGATGTCTGCACCTTTTGGAAAACTCTGTACCATGTGGTAAAACATCACGCCGCCGTCCTTGTGGTGCAGCAGCTTCGTACTCAGGAATTCGTCGAACGCTGTTTCCGACTGACAGCCAATGCCGCTGACGAGCTGCTGTCCATCCCAGAGCGTCTTACTGAGTTTGGAAACGTAGCGCATGACACTTTTCATACACCCGCGCGTCTGCGTCCCCTTTTTGTAATTCACGAAATGGACGATTGCGATTTGACTGCACCCCTTCCTGCATTTCCCGCAGAGCGCTATTGATCTTAGAGAATTCCTGCACGGCAGAATCCAAATTGGCGAACTGTACCTTGCCCATGTTCGCCAGCACAGTCAGCTGGTTGAGGTTGTTTCCGATGGCTTTTTGCTGCCGCAGGACGTCCTTCAGGCCGTCAAGAATGATGATTTTCTTGCCCAGACAACAACTGACTACATAGTCGCTCTGGCTCATGTGCGCCTGAACCGCTTTTTGGCGGATTGTCTCTAAGTCTTGTGCTGAGATTCGAATGCTGAATTGTTTATTTTTTCGCATATTTTCCTCCGTTCGCATGAAGTGGGTATGGGCTTCTGCCCGATATTTGGCATTTGGCAGGACGCGGGATACCGGCGACTAGCCAAATGCGATGCTGGCTCCTTCGTCGGCACAAGCTCCATATCCCTCGCCCCGCCGCAAGCGGCAGGTCTCGTCCATTCCGCTGCGCCTCCTCTCAAAATCGCAATCGCGTTGCTGGATTGCGATTTTGTATTTTTTGTGCACGTCGGCGCAACGTGGGGCTTTGCGGCACTCCTGCGCACACACTCGCAGTCTGGGCAAAAAACCGCACACAGCGGCGACACGCGCCTCACGGCGGCGAACGGTGCCCGCTGTG
>OKSO01000793.1_pt1 | contig 11952 bp, 9 predicted proteins | sample 1606241 | NCBI WGS metagenome assembly OKSO01 (sample SAMEA3879540, study PRJEB24766) | human gut metagenome | biome: human-associated habitat; feature: feces | place: USA | collected 1985/1987
CGTGTTCGTGGCCCTCACTTTGCGAGCAAAGTGAGCTACAATGCTGGCGCCGCAATAGACGATTATGTGGGCCAGTGCAAATTCCCGTGCGAGGGCGTTGCTGTCAATATTTAATATTCTATTTTGAACACCCTACCTTTCAAGGGCGCTGTCGCCTCTCTATCAACCTTTAATTCTTCTGGATATTGAACCTCCCGCCTGCCGCGGGCAGGTCAATAGATTCTTTTATCATCACTTGGGTCAAAAAAAGCCCGCCATAGGGAAACTATGGCAGGCTTGGATGATTGATTTTCAGATACAATCTTAGTCGAGGTTGGCAAGCTTGTTGTCAGAACCGAGAACTTCGGTGATCTTGTGCTTGTACATTTCCTCCATGAGGTCACGTGCAGGACCGCAGTACTTACGTGGGTCGAATTCACCTGGTTTTTCAGCGAATACCTTACGTACAGCAGCGGTGAAGGCCAAGCGAGAGTCTGAGTCGATGTTGATCTTGCAAACAGCGCTTTCAGAAGCCTTGCGGAGCTGCTCTTCAGGAATACCAACAGCGTCAGGCAATTTGCCGCCGAACTTGTTGATGATGTCAACATATTCCTGAGGAACTGAAGAAGAACCGTGGAGAACGATGGGGAATCCTGGGAGTTTCTTCATGATGGCGTCGAGGATGTCGAATGCCAAGGGAGGAGGAACGAGCTTGCCAGTCTTCGGGTCGCGGGTGCACTGTTCCGGAGTGAACTTGTAAGCACCGTGAGAAGTACCGATTGAGATGGCCAATGAGTCAACGCCAGTCTTAGAAGTGAAGTCGATTACTTCTTCAGGCTTCGTGTAGTGGCATACCTCTGAAGAAACTTCGTCTTCAACACCTGCCAATACGCCGAGCTCGCCTTCAACGGTTACGTCGAACTGGTGAGCGTATTCAACCACCTTCTTAGTCAAGGCAACGTTCTCTTCGTAAGGAAGTGAAGAACCATCGATCATGACTGAAGAGAAGCCGAGGTCAACGCAGCTCTTGCAGAGTTCGAAGCTGTCACCGTGGTCCAAGTGGAGGACGATTTCAGGATGGTTGCAGCCCAATTCCTTGGCATACTGAACGGCACCTTCGGCCATGTAGCGAAGCAAAGTAGGGTTAGCATAGTTGCGGGCACCCTTAGACACCTGCAAAATAACCGGAGACTTCAATTCTGAAGATGCTTTGATGATTGCCTGCAACTGCTCCAAGTTGTTGAAGTTGAAAGCTGGCACTGCATAACCGCCATTGATGGCACGCTTGAACATCTCACGGGTGTTTACCAAGCCTAAATCTTTGTAATTTACCATAGTTGTATTACTTTATAAAGTGAATTGTGTTTTCAATTGCAAGACAAAAGTACAATTTATCTCCGTTATAATGAAATTTCAGATTCTATTTTTTGTAGAATAACTCCTATTTTTTACAGTGGGGTTCTACTTTTTCGTGTTTTTGCCGCCATCGCCCCACCATCTGCTCATTCTTTCCCTGATTTTTGCTTCCTGCGCGTTGTCGGCAGGCGTCCAAAAGCGGTTGCCCTGGAGCGTGTCGGGCATGTATTGCTGGCGGGCAAAATGTTCGGGATAGTCGTGCGGATAGACGTATCCATCGTGGTAGCCCAATTGCGCCATGAGATTTGTCGGCGCGTTGCGCAGATGCAGCGGAACAGCGGCGTTTCCGGTGGAGCGTACCAACTGTATGGCGGCGTCGATGGCTTTGTAGGCCGAGTTGCTCTTGGCGCTCGTGGCCAGATAAACGGTGGCTTCAGCCAAGGGGATGCGCCCTTCAGGCCATCCGATTTTCTGGACGGCATCGAAGGCGGCATTGGCCAGTAGTAGGGCGTTGGGGTTGGCCAGTCCGATGTCTTCGGCTGCAGAGATGACGAGGCGGCGAGCGATGAATTTGGGGTCTTCTCCTCCTTCAATCATCCGTGCCAGCCAATAAAGTGCGGCATCGGGGTCGCTGCCACGTATGCTCTTGATGAAGGCCGAGATGATGTCGTAGTGCATCTCGCCGTCTTTGTCGTAGGCCAATGGGTTTTGCTGCAAACGCTCCGTGACTGTTCCGTTGTCGATGACGATGGGGCCTTCTGGGGTGGCGGCTGTGATGAGGTCCAGAATGTTGAGCAGTTTTCTCGCGTCGCCGCCGCTGTAGCGCAGCAGGGCGTCTGTTTCTTTGAGCTGCACTTCGCGTTCCTTGAGCACCGTGTCGTCGTTGATGGCATGGTTGAGTAATTCCAGCAAATCGTTTTTCTCCAGGCTCTTCAGCACATAGACCTGACAGCGTGAGAGCAGCGGGCGTATCACTTCAAAGGAAGGGTTTTCCGTGGTGGCTCCGATGAGCGTGATGGTGCCCATTTCAACTGCGGCAAGCAGAGAGTCTTGCTGCGACTTTGAAAAGCGGTGGATTTCGTCGATGAAGAGGATGGGGCTTTGCTGTGAGAAAAAGCGGTTTTTGCCAGCTTTGTCAATCACGTCGCGCACCTCCTTCACGCCGCAGTTGACGGCCGAGAGCGTATAGAAAGGCGCTTCCAACTTGTGTGCGATGATTTTTGCCAGGGTGGTTTTTCCCACTCCCGGCGGTCCCCACAGAATGAAAGACGAGATGCGCCCGGAGTCTATCATGTTGCGCAAAACGGCTCCTTCACCAACCAGGTGTTTCTGGCCGATGTAATTGTCCAAGGTGGTCGGACGTAAACGTTCTGCTAATGGTGTCATAGTTTGTGTGTAAGGGTTCAGAAAATAAGTAGGTGGATGGGGCAGGGGAACTCTTGGAGTGGGGGGATTGTACCTCGTTGTTAGGGGGCAAACTTGAAATATCAAGTAGGTGGAGAGGCGACAATGCCCCTCGCAGCGGAGATTTGCACTGGTTCGCACAATCGTCTGTTGCGGCGCCAGCATTGTAGCTCACTTTGCTCGCAAAGTGAGGGCCACGAACACGTAGCGAACATGACCAACGCTCTGGGGCATGACTTTGTTGGATTTTCAGTGCTTGTCCGCCACAATATTCGCCCCCCTCACTTTGCGAGCAAAGTGAGCTACAGTGCTTCGCCCCAGGCCTCCGCCAAATGTTCGCGCGGTGCCCCTTGCAGCGATGCCGCACTCGCTTGCTATTTGCTAAAAAACGAGCCGAAATTATTCTGGATTTTAAACACCCCACCTTTCAGGGGCAGCGGGAAGTCTGCCTGAGGTTTTCCATGACATCTGACATGCCGCTTTATCCCTCGATTTCGCTCAGTTCCAGCCAGCGCATTGACTTTTCGTCGAGCTCGTCTTGCAGCTGCGGCAGGCGTTTGCTCTTTTCTGTCAGTTCGTCCACAGAGAGCGTGCCAGAGCAGAGCGCTTCTTCAATTTCCTTTTTCTCTTCTTCCAGCGCTTCGATGCTCACTTCGAGGGCGGACATCTCCTGTTTCTCCTTAAACGTCAGGCGCTTCTTCTGCTCGCCCCTCCAAGTGTTGGTTTTGGTCTCCGTTTTCGGAGTGTTGGCCTTCTTGGCTTCCTCTTCCTCCTTCTCTTTCAGTTCGCTCCAGTCACGATACTGCGAGTAGTTGCCGGGGAAGTCGTCCACTTTTCCTTCGCCTTTAAACACCAGCAGGTGGTCCACCACGCGGTCCATGAAATAGCGGTCGTGGCTGACAACAATCACGCAGCCTTTGAAATCGGCCAGATATTCTTCAAGAATTTGCAGCGTCGGGATGTCGAGGTCGTTGGTTGGCTCATCGAGAATCAGGAAATTGGGGTTCTGCATCAGCACCGTGCAGAGATACAGGCGTCGGCGTTCTCCACCGGAGAGCTTGTAGATGTAGTCTTGCTGGCGGGCTGGCGGAAAGAGAAAATGCGTTAGAAACTGCATGGCGGTCAGTTTGCGGCCGCCTCCCAAATCAATCGTTTCGGCGATGCGTCTGACGGCATCGATCACCTTCATTTGCTGGTCGAAAGCCATGCCATCTTGCGAGAAATAGCCGAAGCGCACCGTTTCGCCAATCACGAAGCGGCCCTCATCGGGCTTAACTTCGCCGAGCAGCATCTTGATGAAGGTGCTCTTTCCGACGCCGTTGCCGCCAACGATGCCCATTTTCTCGTAGCGTGAGAAATTGTAGTAGAAATCTTTCAAGATGACTTTCTCCCCGCCGTTTTCCAGCGGGAAGGATTTAGACACATATTCTGCTTCGAAAATCTTGCTGCCGATGTAGCCGCTCTTCACTTCGAGGCGTGCCGCCCTTTCTTCGGTGCGTCTTTTGGCCTGTTGTTCCAGTTCCACAAACGCCTCCTTGCGATAGCGTGCCTTTGTGCCTCTTGCGCAGGGCATGCGCCTCATCCAATCAAGTTCCTTGCGGTAGAGATTGTTGGCGCGGGCGATGTTGGCATTGGTGGCGGCGATGCGTTCCTCCCGTTTCTCCAGATAATATTCATAATTACCGCGGTAGGCGTAGAGCGATTTCCCGTCAAGTTCCAGGATGACGGAGCAAACGCGGTCGAGGAAATAGCGGTCGTGCGTCACCATGAGCAACGCCTTGTTGTTGCGTCGCAAATAACCCTCCAACCATTCAATCATGTCGATGTCAAGGTGGTTGGTGGGTTCGTCGAGGATGAGCAAGTCGGGGTCTGTCAGCAATACGTTGGCCAGTGCTACGCGTTTCAGTTGTCCGCCCGACAGTTGCCCCACGGGTTTTGAAAACTCCGTGATGTCGAGTTTCGTCAGAATCTGCTTCGCCCTCAGCTCGAAGTCCCAAGCCTCGCGTCTTTCCATTTCGTCAATCAGTTCGGCCAGTCCAGGATTTCCCGGTGTGTCCAGGCAGCGCTCATAGCGGCTGATCAGGTCCGACAGTTCGCCAGCCTGACTGAAGCAGGCATCGATGACAGAAAGGGCTGGGTCATAGTGTGGTGTCTGTTGCAGATAGCCCACGCGCAGGTCGTTGCGAAAAGTGATTTCGCCGCTGTCGTAGTCTTCCTGCCCAGAGAGAATGCCGAGCAGCGTGCTTTTGCCTGCACCGTTTTTGGCGATGAGGCCAACGTGTTGCCCTTCAGCCACGGAAAAGGAAATATCATCGAAGAGCACAAGGTCTCCGATGCTTTTGGTGAGATGTTGTATATCGAGATAGGGTGTCATTTTCTTTGTAAATAGGTTTGGCCTGCTTGTCGTTGTTGGGTGAGTAATGGTTGGGATAGACTTATCCTTTCATCCAAACTTACATGCCGACTTGTCCACCTTGTCCGCTTCCAGAAGTGTTGTCGGAACCGTTGGAAGACGATTGCTGGATGACGTCGTTGTTTTCGATGCTTCGGCTGGCCTTCTTAACCGACGTGTTGAGGCTGCCGAAACGGTAGCGTACGCCGATGCCGAACCGCAGGAAGTCGTTCTCGCTCATGCTCAAAGAACGGAAATCGTTGGAGTAGGTCTCTTCGCGGTATGTGCGTTTCGGGTGTATGAAGTTGCCAGCTTGTGCCGTCAGCGTCAAGCGGTCTTCTTTGAGGAAGGAGCGGCTGATCGACATGCCGTAGAAGTTGAATCCGCTTCCGTTTCCTTGCAGAGAAGGACGCTTCGGACCGCCGCCGCCATGCAGCGTGAGCTTGAACTTTCCGGGAAGCGTTTGCGAGAGACTTCCGTAGAAAAATCCGCCAAATCCGTTGTTGGTTGCGCTCTCGTTGTTGTAGTAGCGATAGGCCTTGAAGTCGTCGTAGCTGCAGTTGCAGTTGAACGTAAACATTGTTCCTTTGGCCACCGTCCAGTTGATGAAGGCATTCAGTGTCAACGATTTCTGGTGCAGCATGTTGCCGTAGGTCGTGGTCAGGATGTTGTTGTCGTTCAAGAACGTGTAGGCCGTCAGTCCGTTGGTGCGAACAGAATAGCCCAACGTGGTGCTCAGGTTCAGTTTCGTTCCGAAGGCGCTGAATCCCAATTCGAAATTGTGTGCCTTTTCGCTGTCGAGGTTCGGATTACCATAGCTCTGCGATTCCGCCGTGGGGCGTGAAACGTAGGGGGAGAGGTATGAAATGTCTGGACGGCCGATGCGCAGATTGTAGCCAGCTTTCAGCATGACGGTCGGTTTCAGACTGTATGCCAGATTGACGGAAGGCACCAGGTCGCTAAATGTCGCGTTGAACGTTTCGCGCTTGCCATCGGGGTATGACACGTGGTTGCGCGACCATTCGTAGCGCAATCCGGCACGGGTGCTCACGGGGCCCAGTTTCAAAGAATATTCGCCGTAGCCTGCAAGAATGTCTGTGCGGTGACGATAGTCGATGCTGTTGACTTCGTCGCGCACGAAATCGTTGCCCGAGTTGCTCGGTCGCGACAGTTCCTCACTGTTGCTGCGGTTGAGGCGGAAGATGTATTTCGTTCCGACGGAGAACGTATGGTGTTTGCCGAAAGGCGTGGTGAAGTCAAGCTGTCCCGTGTGTTCTGCCGAATGCCTGTCGGGGTCAGCATAACGGTCCTTCAGCGTGAAGGGCACATTGACGATGTCGTTATAGTAAGTCTCCGTCTTGGTTGAACTCGGAGAGGTGTTCATCTGGTAGGAAAGCGTCAGGGTCTGGCCTTCCTTGTTGAACGTGTGCTGATAGTCGGTCGAGAAATTATATCCCTCATAAACCATGTCGTTTCTGCTCCAGAGATTGTAGGAATACACCGGAGCGGCATCCGCAGTTGTCATCGCGTAGTCGTTAGAACTGTAGTTCTTCCCGCGGTAGCCGTGCAGACCGCCAGAAATGGTCAAGAGGTTGTGTTCGTCAAACTCATAACTGGCGTCGATGCTTCCGAATTTGTAGACGCCGTGTCCGAAGATTTCGCCGTTGGAGCGCAAAAGATGGTTGACGGCATCGTTGTAAGTTTCGCGTTCCGAAGCCATCTGATTGTGTGGCTGTTTGTTGCTGCCCATGCCGAAATTGAGCGAGAGCGTGAGTTTGCCGATTTGCGTCATGCCGAAAAGACTGCCAAACGCACCGCGATTGTTGATGCTCACGTTAGGCGAGAAGGTGTAGCCCTGTGTGCGGGTTTCAGCATCTGTCACGATATTGAGGATGCCAGAGGTGCCTTCTGCATCGTATTTCGCGCCTGGGTCGGTGATGACTTCAACGCGCTTGATGGCAGAAGCCGGATAGTTTTTCAGGATGAGCGACGGGTTGGAACTCATCATCTGGCTGGGCTTTCCGTTAACGTAAACCTTGAAGCCCGAACTGCCGTTGACTTTGATGTTGTCTTCGCCGTCGACAGTGACCATCGGTACCTTGCGTAGCATGTCGAGCAAGGAGTTGGTCTGCGCTTCGGGGTCTTCCTTCATGGAATAAGAAACGCGGTCGATTTCGGCTTTCACGAGGCGTCGTTCCGCAGTCACGGTGGCTTGTCCCAACATGCTTTCGTTCTCCTTCAGGAGGAGCGTGCCGAGATCGGTCAGTTTGCCTTTGGTGACAGACACGTTTCTGCGCAACGTTTGCTTGCCGATGCACACCACTTCCAGGGTGTATTTCCCCGAAGCCGTGGCGCGGCCTATGTTAAAGCGCCCGTTTTCATCGCTTGTTGCAACGGCAATGGCTTTTCCCGTGCCCGGACGAACCAGTCGGATGGTGACAAATGATTCCGGCGTGTTGGTGATGGAGTCTTTTACCATACCGGAAATACCGGTCTTTGGGTTTTGGGCGTTTGCCGCTGTTGCAACGGCTGCCGCCGCGAGCGTCATGAAAAATGCGTTCTTAGTGGACATGATTTTTTGGATTACAGTGTTTTGATAATTGGAATGTACTGCTTGTGGTTCCGTTATCTTAGAGAAATTTTGTATGCCTTGGGTTGTCGTTTTCCCGTGGAGGTTCTCTTTTCAGATATATATCATACGAGCAGGCACTCCGAACGGAAATGCAAAGTTATGCAGAAGCTTTAAAAGACACAAGGTTTTATCTTGAAAAGCGAAGAGTTTTTTTAACCGTGAACAGGCTGAGCTTGGGCGGTTTGGAAGGTGTCCTGCCGCGTGCAGAAAGTTGGGCAAAGCAGGATGGCGTGCCTACGTAAAGCAAGCAGGTGCCCGAAGTGTTTTTCTCGGGCACCTGCTTATGTCAGCGGTTGGCAGCGGCTTTTTGGCCGTGTTGCCAGTTGTTAGTAATTCTCAGCCAGTAATTGGAAATAGCTTTTCGGATGGGCGCAGACTGGACAAACTTCAGGAGCGGCCTTTCCGACAACGATGTGTCCGCAGTTGGCGCATTGCCATACGGCATCTCCGTCGCGGCTGAACACGATTTTGTCTTCAATGTTCTTGAGCAGTTTGCGGTAGCGTTCCTCATGGTGTTTCTCGATGGCAGCCACCATTTCGAATTTTGCTGCGATTCCTTCAAAGCCCTCTTCGCGGGCAGTCTTTGCAAATCCGGCATACATGTCGGTCCATTCATAGTTTTCGCCCGCAGCGGCATCCTTGAGGTTTTCTTCCGTTGAAGGTATGGTATTGCCATGAAGGAGTTTGAACCAAATTTTGGCATGCTCCTTTTCGTTGCGTGCAGTCTCTTCAAAGAGGTCTCCCATCTGTACGTATCCGTCTTTCTTTGCCTTTGAAGCATAGTAGAGATACTTGGTGTGGGCTTGAGATTCGCCGGCAAAAGCCGTTTGGAGGTTCTTCTCGGTTTGTGTTCCTTTCAATTCTTTCATAACTTATTGGAATTTTAGAGGTTTGTCATACGACACCGCAAAGATAAACCTAAAATATTTACGTGCAAAAGGAAATCTGAGAAAATAACCTACAAAAAAACGTCGCGACAGTGCCGCCTTCTCAAAATAAATCCTTAAATTTGCTTGGTTGCTACGTGAGCCGGCAATGCGTCGTTTGGCAGATTTGCCATAAGTCGTTGTCGGAAAGAATCATGGATAAGTAATGGTTTACCATTTACAAAAAAAGGCAGCCGTTTCATTCACAAAAACATTTATATATAATAGGTATGAAACACAGTCTTGTCACCATTGCCAATCTCTCCAAAGAAAAAATCATGTATTTGATAGAGATGGCGCAGGCTTTTGAAAAAAATCCCAACCGGAAAATCCTGGACGGGAAAGTCGTCGCAACGCTCTTCTTCGAGCCGTCAACGCGTACGCGCCTTTCGTTTGAAACGGCTGCAAACCGCCTCGGCGCTCGTGTCATTGGATTCACAGACCCCAAGGTGACAAGTTCTTCGAAGGGTGAAACTTTGAAGGATACGATTATGATGGTGAGCAATTATGCCGACATCATTGTCATGCGCCATTATTTGGAGGGGGCTGCACGCTATGCCAGTGAGGTGTCGCCCGTTCCCATCATCAATGCTGGCGATGGTGCCAACCAGCATCCTTCTCAAACGATGCTCGACCTCTATTCTATCTACAAGACGCAGGGAACGCTCGAAAATCTGAATATTTATTTGGTGGGTGACTTGAAATACGGTCGTACCGTTCACTCCCTTATCATGGCCATGCGCCATTTCAACCCTACTTTCCACTTCATCGCGCCCAAAGAACTGGCCATGCCGGAAGAGTATAAACTCTATTGCAAGGAAAATGGTATCAGATTTGAAGAACACGAAGACTTCAATGAAGACGTTATCAGCGGTGCTGACATCTTGTATATGACCCGCGTTCAGCGCGAGCGTTTCACGGATTTGATGGAGTATGAGCGCGTGAAAGACGTTTATATCCTCAAGGCCGCCATGCTCCGCAAGGCCCGCGAAAATATGCGCATCCTCCATCCGCTACCTCGTGTCAACGAGATTGCTTATGACGTGGATGCCAATCCGCATGCTTATTATTTTGAGCAGGCCCACAACGGTCTTTTCGCCCGTGAGGCTTTGATTTGTGATTCTCTCGGTATTTCTTTGGAGGAAGTGCTTAACGACAAAACAATTATAGGATAAGACAGCTATGAAGAAAGAAGAAATGCTGGTTGCCGCCATCAAGAACGGCACGGTAATCGATCATATACCAAGTTCAAAACTCTTTCAGGTGGTGCGTCTGCTGCACTTGGAGGATATACCAAGTTCCATCATGGTAGGCTACAATCTCAAGAGCCAGAAGATGGGACGCAAGAGTATCATCAAGGTGTCGAACAAATATTTTTCTGACGCCGAGCTCAATCTGCTTTCGGTTGTTGCGCCCAATGTTTCGCTCTGCATCATCAAGGATTTTGAGGTCGTGGAGAAGAAATGCGTGACTTTGCCCGAAGATATCAAGGGTATCGTCAAGTGCGCCAATCCGAAGTGCATCACCAACAACGAACCTATGCCGACGCTTTTCCATGTGAAAGACCGCGAGGCTGGCGTGATACGGTGCCACTATTGCGAGAAGGAGCAGAACCTGGAACACGTGAAACTCGTGAACAGCTGATAAGAAATAAAGATGCGCCATGGCGTGCCGATCATCGGTATGCTATGGCGCATGTGCTTTCTTTCCAACAGCGGGAGTGTTTTTTTAAAACGGCTGTGGATATTCTCAGACACCCACTTAGAACTTACATATTTACCACATAAATAGATGAACCATGAAACAGGAAACAGAAATCTTTACGCTCATTGAGCAAGAGCACCAGCGCCAGTTGCGCGGTATTGAACTCATTGCGTCGGAAAACTTTGTCAGCGACGAGGTGATGCGTGCCATGGGGTCTTGGCTGACCAATAAATATGCCGAGGGTTATCCTGGTAAACGCTATTATGGCGGTTGCGGCGTTGTTGACCAAGTTGAAACGCTCGCCATTGAACGTATCAAGAAACTCTTCGATGCAGAGTATGCCAATGTGCAACCGCATTCGGGAGCGCAGGCCAATGCTGCCGTGTTCTTGGCCGTGTTGAAACCGGGCGACACTTTTATGGGGCTTAATCTTGATCATGGTGGTCATCTTTCTCACGGTTCGCGCGTGAACACATCGGGCATCCTGTATAACCCCATCGGTTACAATCTGAACCGTGAGACGGGACGTGTGGACTATGATGAAATGGAGCGCTTGGCGCTCGAACACAAGCCGAAGATGATCATCGGCGGCGGTTCGGCCTACAGCCGTGAATGGGACTACAAGCGCATGCGCGAAATTGCCGATAAGGTGGGTGCCATCTTTATGGTCGACATGGCGCATCCTGCTGGACTGATTGCTGCGGGGTTGCTTGACAATCCTGTGAAATATGCCCATATCGTCACTTCTACCACTCATAAGACCTTGCGTGGTCCACGTGGCGGCATTATCTTGATGGGCAAGGATTTCGAAAACCCGTGGGGCCTCAAAACGCCAAAGGGAGTTACCAAGATGATGAGCCAGTTGCTCAACAGTGCGGTGTTTCCCGGCATTCAGGGCGGTCCGCTCGAGCATGTCATTGCCGCCAAGGCTGTGGCTTTCGGCGAAGCACTTCAACCTGAGTTTAAGGAGTATGCTTTGCAGGTGAAGAAAAACGCTGCCTGCTTGGCCGATGAGCTGATGAAGCGTGGTTTCACCATCGTCAGCGGCGGAACGGACAACCACTCTATGTTGGTTGACCTCCGCTCGAAATATCCGGAACTGACGGGAAAGGTGGCGGAGAACGCTTTGGTGGCAGCCGACATCACGGTCAACAAAAACATGGTGCCGTTTGATAGCCGTTCTGCATTCCAGACTTCGGGCATCCGTCTTGGCACTCCTGCCATCACCACGCGTGGTGCCAAGGAAGACCTAATGGTTGAAATCGCCGAGATGATTGAGGAAGTGCTCAACGCTCCAGAGGACGAAAGGGTTATCGCCTCTGTTCGCCAGCGTGTCAACGAAACGATGAAGCAGTATCCGCTTTTCGCTTATTGATTGCGGAGCCATTAAATAGAGGGCGCTCTGAACCCAGAGCGCCCTCTGTCTTTGCGTAAGTAGGTATTCAAAATTATTTTATAGTATCCATGCAGGAACCCCACAGTCTTATATTGTCTTGCCATATTATTTTGCCCCTACAGCTGTCTTTCATCAGTCACGTAGCCCGCTACGCTCCTTCTTC